>LSQX01186940.1_pt3 | contig 39963 bp, 39 predicted proteins | sample 654561 | NCBI WGS metagenome assembly LSQX01 (sample SAMN04489861, study PRJNA283612) | anaerobic digester metagenome | isolation source: 4 biogas reactors fed with cattle manure at either 37C or 55C with and... | place: Denmark: Kongens Lyngby | collected 2014 | reverse complement strand
TCTGGTGTAACCACCAATCCTTCTCTTATTGCAAAAGAAGGTAGAAAATTTGAAGATGTTATTCGTGAGATTACTGATCTTGTAGATGGTCCCATTTCAGCTGAAGTGGTATCACTTGAGGCTGAGGGAATGTTGGAAGAAGGTAGAAAACTTGCCAAAATCCACAAAAATATTATTATCAAAGTGCCAATGACCGCTGAAGGTCTAAAGGCGACCCACCAGTTTAAAAAAGAAAATATTCGTGTTAACGTGACCCTTGTTTTCTCAGCTGAGCAAGCATTGGCAGCAGCCCGAGCTGGTGCTGCTTACGTATCCCCCTTCATTGGACGATTTGATGATATGGGAATAGATGGTGTGAACTTGATTGAAGAAATTGCCATAATATTTGAAAACTTTGGCATAGAAACTGAAATCATTGCAGCCTCAATTCGTAACCGTCGCCATATTTCTCAAGCAGCTTTAGCTGGCGCAGATATTTCCACAGTGCCCTATAATGTATTAATGGATTCTTTAAACCATCCGTTAACGACTTCAGGTATTGAACGTTTCCTAAAGGATTGGGAAGGCGTAAAGAACCTTTAATTAAAAGATTTTAGGCTATAAAAAAACCTCTGCTGGATTCTAATCTATTTTTGATTAGTTCGGCAGAGGTTTTTTTAATAAAGCATGAACAAACTGAAAGGTTTCGGCTTTTAAATTGGATGCAATTAATGTTTGATATAATGTAAATGTGATATAATTTTTTAGATTGTTAAAAGCGCCCATTTTAATAGGCCCATACTCTAAATAAACAAAAGATGAAAAACTAAAGGAGATATATTTATATGAATAGTAAAATTAAAGCGGTTTTGGCGGTAGTTGCTTTTATCGTTGTGTTAGGCGGCTTAAAGTTTTTTTATGACGCTAGAGTCGATGAAGGGAACTTAGATAAGCTGGTTCAATCAACGGATGCTCAAGGTGACTCTGAAAGTACAACTGGGATAGCGACAGGGGATTCCGATGCGAATTCAAAAGACCCAGGAAAGAGTAATCCTGATACCGTGCCACTGCCTGATGCTACCTTATACACTTCCTCTGGTGATTCGGTGAAACTGTCTTCTTTCAAGGGTAAAAAGACAATTATCAATGCGTGGGCTAGTTGGTGTGGACCTTGTAAAGCCGAAATGCCGGATTTTGAAGAATTAGATGAAGCGGCTGGGGATGAGTATCAAATTCTCATGGTTAATATAATTGGTGGCCGCGAAACCAAGGAATTAGCTGAAAAGTTTTTAAAAGATAATGATTTGAATTTTAAAAATATGCTTTTTGATGAAGACCTAGAGTTTTCTCAAGCCTTGCAAATTGGCAGTATACCCACCACGATTTTTGTGGATGAAGAAGGCGAGATCCATATCTATCAGCCAGGCATGCTTAAAAAAGATCAGGTCCTTGAGGGCCTGAAGTATTTGGAGTAGGATATGGCAACATCAGAACTATTATTATTACTAGTGGAAGGAATCTTGGCATTTATTTCGCCTTGTTTCCTTCCTATGATACCAGTCTATTTGAGTTATTTAGCGGGTAAAGGTGAGCAAGATAAGTCCAAGCTAATGACCAATGCCCTTGGCTTTATTCTTGGCTTTACCATTGTCTTTGTCACTTTAGGTATGACAGCCACATCACTAGCTAAGTTTTTGGTTGACCAAAGGTTACTGCTTCAGAGAATTGGTGGAGTCTTACTGGTTTTATTTGGATTAAATATGGCGGGTGTATTTAAGATTGGTTTTCTGAATCGTGACTTCCGTTTCCGTTCCAAAGGAGATACCAATACCTTCTTTTCATCACTCCTATTTGGTGTTATTATATCGTTTGGATGGAGTCCTTGCCTAGGTGCTTTCTTAGGAGCCGCCTTAATTCAAGCTAGTAGTTCAGCCACTGTATGGATTGGTGGATTAAAGCTGTTGATTTTTAGCATTGGCTTAGCTGTCCCATTTTTAATTACAGCGCTCTTATTTAACAACTTAACCGGAGTATTTCAAGGAATCAAAAAACATTTTAAAGTTATTAGCTTAGTTTCAGGATTGTTCTTAATCTTCATGGGGATTTTGATGATCCTAGACAGATTTACTTTTTACGCTAATATCTTCTATTAACAAGTCATCATGTTCATTGCATTGATTTTGGACTTAAAGGAAGAATTATCAGGAGTTCATTTCAATTGGAGGTATCAAATTGCACAAGTTAAACATTCTAATCATCTCAGTTTTTATGCTCGTTCTCTCAGGTTGTACCATTGAAGTTGGTGGTGGTCTTACCCCTGAAGAAGTTGATCAAGGAGCTAGTACAACGACACCCACAACCATTCAGTCAACAACAACGCCTGTTGCAACAGTTCCTCCGGTTACTAAGCCGGTTTTAAGTGAAGAGGAAAAAAATCTTTTGGCTAGCTGGGAAAATAAAATTTATCCAAAGACATTGATTGGTGAAATTGATGTGTCTGGCCTTACAGTAGAAGAAGCCAAAGAAAAAGTAGAAAATGACTTAATGGAACCACTTAAAGATCGTCGGGTTCGTTTTTCCTATGCCAATAAGAAGAATTATATGAGCTATAATAAGCTTAAAGTTGCCATCGACGAGAGCATCTATGAAAAGGCTTTAGCCCGAGGGAAAGATGCCAACGATGAAGAGAAGTTGAAACTCATTAAAGAGGGCAACGACTTTGTATTAGAACCAGCCTTGATTTTTGATGAGGATCATGTTGCTAGCATTATGGATGATATGCAAACCAATCTAACAGCTCTTTCCAGACAGTTTTCTGCTTACCGGAAAGACGGGCGTGTCCTTTTAAAAGAGGATGCTACGGAAGATGAATTGGATCGGGAAGCTTTTATGGCAGAGATTCGTAAGGCTGTAAACTTTAGCGCCAAGAATAATAAATACATCGAAGCACCAGTGAAAAAAATTCCGGTTAAAATCACCCAAGAAGAACTAGATAGGATCAATAAAAGAATTAGTCAGTCATCCACTAATTATGGGTGGTCTTACGATGCAAGAGCTTACAATGTAGAGCTTGCAGCTGAAATGATTTCAGGCAGTCTCATTATGCCAGGACAAGAGTTTTCCTTTAATCAAACCATCGGTGGTGGAGCAGGTTCCACCAATGGTTTTCAAAAGTCTGGTGTTTATATTGGTCTTGAAATGGTGGAAGAGCCCGGTGGAGGTGTTTGCCAAGTTTCATCTACTATCTATAATGTCTTGCTAAATCTAGGCATCGATCCAACCCAGCGTCAAAACCATGGAATGACAGTAGGTTACGTCCAGCCAGGATTGGATGCTGTAATCTATGCACCTTCCTTGGATTTACGATTCAAAAACCCTTTTGATGATCCAATCTTCATCACAGCTAAGGCGGACGGCGATCAATTAAGATTTAACGTTTACGGAGCGGAAGATGCACTGGGCGGATACACTTACAAATATGATTCTGAAGTTTATGAAGTAGATGAAGCGGAAATTAAAGAAATGGATGATCCAACCATACCCAAAGGTGGCGTTGTCCTCGATCCAACACCTAAAGATGGATCTAAAGTTCGCGTCTATAAAATCACCCTAAAAGATGGAGAGCAAGTTAGTCGAAAACTGTACACGGATAATAGTTATCGTCGCTCTGATGGAGTGAGACGCATTGGTACTGGAGAAGGTAACCAAGTGAACGAGGATTGGTACGTTGACCGTAAGGTGTTAAAATATCCAAAAGGTTTTAAAAAGTAGAACAACTAACTTAAAACTCGTGGTCCACTGTTAAGACCTAGAGTCTAGGAGTAATCACTCCAATAGAAAGGTACTTCTCATTTAAGTCCTAGCTAAAGTGTTACAACTTAAAGCACTAATATTGGAAGAAATGAGATTTGGACCAAATATTTTCTTTGGATATATTTGTCATTTTAATTTAGAGAAAAGTCGAGGCCTGTTTAATAATCAGGCCTCGACTTTTCTCTAGAAAGAATGGATTGCAACAAGAACTTAAGACTTAAGAACGTAAGACCTTTTGAATATAAGAATTAGAAGGGTGTAAGGCTAAATGCGATATAAGAACCATCTGCCACTATGGATCTCATGTTTTAATTCAAAGATTCGATCGTAATCTTGGACCCTTCCTTTGCATGTATAAATATCGATAAGCTTTTTGCCGAGTCGTTGACGCTGGCGACGGGTAATCTGATGAATGAAAAAGGTCTCATTGCCAAAATCAGGTCTTAAAATGCGAAAACGTACAGGTGAGATTCGACCATCTTGGGTAAAAGTGGCCACTACTTCAATGGGGGTTAATAGAACTTCCATAAAATCCTCCTGTCCTCTGGAAAAGCCTTAAAAACTTAAATCGGACTCATCGTCTAGGTCTTCCAAATCCTTGGTTACGGAAGTCCCACGAATTAAAGCTTCGTCTCCAAAACGCTTGCGAATGGTGCTAAGGGTATCTTCCAATCGATCCTGCTTTTGATGCTCTTCTAAATTCATCATAGAGAGTTGAACGATTTTATTAGAGCGTAGGTGCGTAAACGATACACCGATTTTACGCAGCGGTTGATCTTCCCAAATGTCATCAAATAACTGGCGAGACACTAGATATAGAAGGTCATAAGAATCAGTTTGTTGTGAAAGCATTCGCTGGCGACGCCTGGTTTTAAATGTTGAGGTTGTATAGTGAACAGCAACGCAAGTGGTGTGAAAGTGAGCCTTTTGAAGCCGCTCCACTAAGGTGTCTAACAAGCTTTGAATGGTTTGATGACAGTCAGCCCGTTTGGTCAAATCTTCCGCAAGAGTAGTGGAGTGGCCCATACCTTTTGTTTCTTGGCTACCTTCTGGGTGAACCGGTGTATCATCTATGCCTTTAGCAAATCGCCATATAGTTAAGCCGATTTTGCCGAACTGTTTGAATAAAAATTCTGGGTCAAAACTAGCTAAATCACCAATGGTTGAAATGTTAATATTGCGTAATTTTTTAGCTAAGGCTGGGCCAACCATAAAGAGTTCATCTATAGGTAAGGGGTGGAACTTTGTTTTAATTTCATCGGGGAAAAGGGAGTGAACTTGATTAGGTTTTTGAAAGTCGGAAGCCATTTTTGCTGTAAGTTTGTTGGCGCCAATGCCGACGTTGACAGTAAAGCCCAGTTTATCGAGGATTTCTTGCCGTATGGTGTGAGCTTTTCTTAGAGCTTCACTTCGATTTAAAGTGCCCATATCAAGAAAGCATTCATCAATGGAATAACGTTCTAAAACTGAGGAATAGTGTGATAAAATTTTAGCCATATCATTACTAGCTTTTGAATACTCTTTAAAGCGAGCTTGAACAACCACTAACTCAGGAAATTTTGCAAAAGCCGTGAAGAGGGATTCACCAGTAATAATGCCGTATTTTTTAGCTGGCTGAGATTTAGCGAGAACGACTCCTCGGCGGCTTTTTGGATTGCCTGCAACAACGGAGGGGATGTTTCGAATATCACGGTCTATACCGTTTTGTAATTCCCAGACTGCACTCCAAGCAAGATAGGCTGAATTAACATCCACATGAAATATGATAGGTTCCATAAGACACCTCCTTATAACCTAGAATCAATAGGAAACAGCACGTATTACAATGCAATTATATCGAACTGATGTTCTAAAGTAAAGAATAACACACTCAAATGTTGAGTGTGTTATTCTTAGCGTGTTATGTAAAATCAATTTAACAAGAAAATTATAAAATAATAAAATAATCAAGTTTAGGCTATTCTTCAAGTAGCGATTAAGCTAGGCTGTTAAACTGAATTGATCAGTTACTCCGCGATTATTCAGTAAGCTAAGCAAATGCAAGTAAGTGGACACACCTTAGATTAGGCTTAAATATAGGTTTGCTGGAAACGCTTAAATATGGCTTCCGTGTTTTCTAAGAATCCTCGAACCCGTGCTTCATATTCTTCTCGATGCTCATAATAACCCAAAAGGTGCTTTGATTCTGGAGCAATAAACAGTTCATTATAACCTGATTTAAAATGAGACAGCATTTTAGACATTTTGGCCGGAACTAGGTTATCTTTCTCTGAATGGATAAAAAGAACCGGTACTTGTAAAGCTTGGATCTCCATTAAAGGAGAAACATTAGCTAGCGAGAAGCCAGCCCGACGACGAATGATTAGGTCAATAAGAAGAAGGAGCTTTTTAGATTCGGTTTTAACAATGCGCTGTTCTAAGCCAATCATGACTTCTAATAATTCTGAGAAGGAAGAATCGGCAATGGCGAAACCGATGCGCTCATCTTGACATAAAGTCATTAAAGCAGTGGCTGCACCACCTGATTCACCATGGAGTCCTAATAAGGTATCTTCTCCGTAGCGATCAAATAGGAAATTGGCTTGTTTCATGAGATCCCAGCGTTCAAAAAAACCATAGGTGTAATTCTCCCCCTCACTATCGCCATGGTAGCGAGCGTCACACATTAAGATGTTATAGCCTAAATTTAAGTACATTTGTAAAAACTTGTAAGATGCCATTAAATTACGGCCTTCACGATGGAGCAAGATGATACTTTTATCCGCTTGTTGGTCGAAGAGACGGCCATTTAAAGTATACCCATAATCTGATAAAAGAGTAACGGGTTCGAAAGGAGTATCCAAAAGCTCCTTAAATTCCTCGTCAGAATAACCGAGCCTTAATTTTAAGTCTTCTTTAATATCATTATAATTATCCTTAGGTGGATGAATAATTCGCTCAGCAATGAGCCAGGCTCCGCTTGCAATGGCACCCGCTGCAAAGACAGATAAACCAGCTGCTACTTTCCCGATTTTTTTAAGCATAGGGCCTCCTTACATTGTTTGTTTCGTTGATATATCTATTTTACCCTATATATGTGAACACAGGTTATAAAAATTAATGAATTTGAATTAAAAGTGATCTATTATTTAATTTAGATATTTGTTTTTAAAATAGGAGTTAGGACGCCGTGAAGGCCAGTGAAATTATTCTTTAGAAAGTTTAGAAAATAAAGAGCAACGAAAAAACACTGAGAAATGGCGATGAAAACGGAAGTAATGGCGAAAAAAGAAAATAAAACTAGGGTGAAATAGAAATAAGTGACAACAAATATAGATGAACAGCTGCGTGACCTGTCTGTAGATAAGGGGTAGGAATGGTTTATAAAAGGTTCGGGAGATAATGAATCGTTTAAACAGGAAAAGATGCACTCTATGGTCTGCTGTGAGTTCCATTAAAAGACTCCAATTTTTAAAATGAATCGAATTGAGAGCTGTTTTAGAGTTGCAGAAGAAGAAAAAATGGTCTTTAAGAGCTTTTAGTATGAAAAATATATAGATTTTACGAAAACTTGGTAAACAAACTCTATAAAAGGAAAGTAAGCTCTATTTTTGTTTTATAATAGAAACATGTAATTGTAAATATATTGAATTACTCTTAAGGAGGAAATAGAATGAAAGACGATGGATTTGTAAAAAAGACACAAGAAGCAATAAATGAAAAGGTAGTACCTGCTGCGAAAGAGGGCCTTGAAACAGCTCAGGATTTATTTGAGAAAAGCGCCCATAAGGTAGGGGATTTTCTTAAAGACGCAGGTAAAAAAACTGAGAAAGTAGCAGATACTGCTGGCGAAAAGTCGAAAAGTATTCGAAAGGATGCTGCGGATGTTTTAAGTCGCACGGGAGACAAGCTGGTTGCAACGAAAAATGATGCCTTTGCTCATTTTAAAAAAGAGGCTGAGGATACGGCTGAAAAAGCTGCTGATCTAAAGACTGATTTGGAAAAAGAAGCAAAATCAAAAAAAAGAGAAGTAGTAGATTTCACGAAGAATAAAGCAGACCAGATTGAAGTTCCAGGAACTCAGAAAAAAGGTAAAAAGGTCGTTAAGACAGCAGCTGGTGTAGCGGTATTAGCTGCAGCTGCAGCGGGTGCTTATGGCTATTATAAAATGCGCAAAGATAAAGAAAATGCCATTAAAGCTGAATTTTCTGAAAAAATGAAGAAATGGAATGAATTAGGTGAGTCTGAATTGGCTGATACTAAAACAGAACTACCATTTAAAATGCATGTAAGACCCAACCGGGTTTATAAAATTGGCGATAATGCACTGTTAGGTGAGGACATTATCCTTAACGTTACTTTCCCAGGTGAAGACCTTGAAGGATTCAATCCTGACGAAGTAAGTGAAGCCATCAATCCAGTGGAAGAAATCCGTAAAAAGGCTGAAGAAGCTCTGGGCACTGCTGGTACTAAGGCAAAACAAGTAGCAGATACGGTAACAGAAAAAGCCAAAGAAGCGTATCATATAGCAGCTGAAAAAGCTGACGAACTAAAGGATAAGATGGCTGAAAAAAGTCATGAAGTACACGACGAAGCAGATGGTTTTATCCAAGATATTGAAGAGGGTTTAGACGCCAGAGAACAAGATCTTCAAGAAGGCTTTAAAGATGCCAAAGAAGTAGCTAAGGAGCTTGCAGAAGAAGCGGAAGAAAAAAAGGAAGACTTAGCGGATAAAGCAGAAGACAAACTTGATGAAGTTAAAGATAAAGTGGCTAAAAAGAGTAAAGACTTAAAAGATGAGACAGGTGAATTTGTCCAAGATGTTGAGGAAGGTTTAGAAGCCAGAAACAAGGATTTGGATGAAGGAATCGAGTTAGCCAAAGAAAAGGCTGAAGAAGTAGCAAAGGATGCTGAGGATTTACTTGAGAACAAAATGGAATCCGATGAAGGAGATGATTCACTAGACGAAAACTTAGTGGAAAATCCACAGGATTTGGATAACATTTCTTGGGATGAAGACGAATCCCTAATCATGCAGAAAACTGAAGATCTTCGCCATAAAACTTCGGAAGGCATCGATACCTTAAAAGAAAAGTTGCACGATGCGAAGGAATACTTAGAAGATCGTTACAATCGAATGATGCCAGCAGATGAAGAGGTTGAAGAAGATTTCTTTACAGAAGAACTTCAGGTCCTTATCCATAATAAGGGAAACAAGGATTATTTCTTTAGCCCTATGCTGATTCAGCGATATAATTCTGCGAAGAGAGAAACGGCACCGATTCCTGTTCATGAAGAGGGTACTACTCTAGAACAGAGAATTATTAAACCGGGTGAGACCTATCAGGGAACAATCTTCCTTAAGATGTCATATACTGACGATGCAGTGATCATGTTTGAAGATATGCTGATGAAGAGCTCAGTGGCTGTTTTATTGAATGAGGAAATGGACGACCTTTTCCTAGAAGAAGAATCATTTGATCTACAGGATGATTTCCTCTTTGAAGGTATTGAAGGGGATTTTGACTTAGAAGAACTCGATATTGAAGAAGCAGAGGAATTAAACTATGACTTCGCCGATGACGAATTGAATCAATAATCGGAACACCATTCTGCGGAGAGCTCCTATAGGAGTTCTCCGCTTTTTTAAAAGGGAGGATCATATGGAACAAGTTGTAAAAACTCACAGGGATTACTTTCAAACTGGCGTTACACACCAACTGCCCGTCCGCTTAAACGCCCTTCACAGGCTCTCTAAGGTGCTCGAGGATATGGAGGGGAGTATCATAGAGGCACTGGTGCAAGAGATGGGGAAGCCTGCCTATGAGGCATTTCTTACTGAAATCGCTATGGTCTATGAAGAAATTGAATATGTGACAGCTAATTTAAAGAAATGGATGAAACCGCAGTCTACGGGACGCTCGATTAATACCATGATGGGGAAAGGCAAGATTACTTCCGAACCTTTGGGTGTGGTCCTTATTATAGTTCCCACTAACTATCCGGTAAACTTAGCCTTGTTACCACTGGTTGCAGCAGTTAGTGCCGGCAACAGTGTGATTATTAGAACTCCCAGTGAATTACCCTTAGTTTCAAAATCATTAAAGCGTTTGATTGAGAGGGTATTTCGCTCTGGCCATGTCACAGTAGTGGAAGGCAAAGAGGATGAAAACCATGAGCTGTTAGAACAACGCTTTGATAAAATAATGTTTACCGGCAGCTCTAAAACAGGAAAACGCATTATGGCAAAAGCGGCCGAAAACTTAACGCCTGTTCTATTGGAACTGGGTGGAAAAAATCCAGCTATTGTCCTACGGGATGCAGACGTGGTAGCAGCAGCAAGAAAAATTGCTTGGGGTAAGTTTTTAAATGCGGGTCAAACTTGTATTGCGCCGGATCATGTATATGTTCAACGGGAGGTTAAAACTGCATTTATAGAAGAATTAAAGCAGGCTCTTTATGAATTCTATAAAGGTGAGGCCCTAGAAGGATCAAGTTACAGTCAGATTGGTACCCGACGCCACTATGATCGTCTCAAAGGAATGTTAACTGGAGATTTGAATATTGCGGTTGGCGGCAGTTTTAATGAGCAGAAACGCACCATTGAGCCCACGATTGTTTTAGATGTTCCCAAGGATCATCCGTTAATGGAAGGTGAGATTTTTGGTCCCATTTTGCCAGTCCTAACCTATACCAATATTAATAAAGTTATAGAGCAAGTTCGTTTAAGGGAGAAGCCTCTGGCAGCTTATGTATTCGGGCAAGATGTAAACTTTGCCAATAAAGTAATGGAGCGTATTCCATCAGGTGGTGGAGCTATTAACGAAACCATTCTTCAAGTGAGCTCCGTCGATATGCCATTTGGTGGTGTAGGTCATTCGGGTATGGGATCTTACCATGGCAAGTATGGATTTGATGCTTTTAGCCATCAGCGATCCATCTTGACCGGCCAAGCTAACATTAGCAATGGGATGATTTACCCGCCCTACGACAGTTGGAAGGAAAAACTATTGCGAGGGATTCTTGGTAGAAAGAAAGGCTAGCTTTATTAAAGGGCTGCTAAGTAGGTCAGAGGAAATTCAACAAAATACCTGGAAACAAACATTATGGTTAGAGAACTTGGCGAAGACATGAGATTAAAAAATGGGAAATAAATTTTCTGATCATTAAAATTGTGAAACGACATGAAACGACATGAAAGATTAGATTTAAGAAGTTTCAGTAAATAGACCAAATAAGTTAGTTGGGTGTTTGTGGTAAACATCCACGATACTTTTATTAAACAACTCGGCTTAGCTGGGTTGTTTTTTTGCTGCAGGGGAGGTAAAGAGAAAATAAAAATAAAAATCAGAGTCTAAGGAATAGGATGGTTTGACAATTGAGAGAATCAAGCGTAAAATGAATACAGATACCCCACCCCACCAGGGGGGAGGCAAGGAGGTTGTAATGATGCAAAAAGAAATACCTATGAACAAAGATCGAGAGATCTCAATGATGCAACTTAAGACAGCCAGAGGTCAGATTGATGGAATCATAAAGATGATTGAATCTGGTCGCTACTGTATTGATATTTCTAACCAGATACTTTCATCTCAAGCACTGCTCCGAAAAGCACAAAAACATATTTTAGTTCAGCACATGAATCATTGTGTGTTGGATGCAATGAATAGTAGTGATCCCGATGAGAAAATCGCGAAAACCAATGAAATAGCATCCTTATTGGATAAGCTATTGGAGGCGAAATAAGAACTATGAAAAAAACATTTCAAGTAGGTGGCATGGACTGTGTGGCCTGTGCCCAATCCATAGAACGAGTGCTGAGCCGACAAGATGGCGTAGACTCGGCGGTGGTTAATTATGGTAACAATAAACTTTATATTAATTATGATGAATCATTGGTGTCCGATGATTTAATACAACAAAAGGTGAGTAAACTTGGGTTTTCATTAGCAGAAGATGCTTTATCACAAGAAGACTCTAAGGATGAGTCGATGCGTAAAAAACAATTCACAGTGCAGGGGATGGATTGTGTGGCCTGTGCTCAATCCATTGAGCGAGTGCTAGGCAAGAAGGCTGGTATTGAATCAGCTGTTGTCAACTATGCGTCAGGCAAGCTTTACCTTGAATACAATCCCGCTCAAATTAAAACCGATGAGGTTGAAACTGCTGTATCGAAGCTAGGATTTGAACTAAAAGAAGAGACGGGCGAACAGGTCGAGGAAATAGAAGTTAACCCTTATAAGCAGCGGTTAATAATTTCAATGATTTTCACAATTCCTCTTTTAATAATCGCAATGGGACCCATGCTTGGGATGCCATTGCCAGATATTATTTCACCGGATCTAAATCCTTTAAACTTTGTTCTTTTACAATTAGTCTTAACTTTGCCAGTTGTCTTTATGGGCCATCGTTTTTACAGCTCAGGTTTTGCAAATCTATTCCGGGGAAACCCCAATATGGATACATTGATAGCCTTAGGTACTTCTGCTGCTTTTGTGTTTTCTCTCTACCAACTCTTTTTAATTTGGCGTGGTAATGAGCATGCAATTCACAGCATCTACTTTGAATCAGCAGCAACTATTTTGGCTCTGATAACCCTCGGAAAGTTCTTGGAGAATATTTCTAAAGGACGAACCAGCCAGGCTATTAAAAAGTTAATGAATTTAAGGCCGGATCAAGCAACCATTATCCGTGATGGAGAAGAAGTGATCGTTCCAGTTGATGATTTAGTGAAAGGAGATGTCATTTTACTAAAACCAGGTAGTTCGGCTCCGGCTGACGGAATTGTTATCGAAGGATCCAACTATATGGATGAAGCGATGTTAACTGGTGAATCGATTCCTGTTTCCAAAGAAAAAGGAGCTCAGATCTTTACCGCATCCACCTCAAGCGGTGGAACAGTTCGATATGAAGCCACAAAAGTTGGAAATGAAACAGCCTTATCCGCTATTATCCGCTTAGTCGAAGATGCTCAGGCAACTAAAGCACCCATTGCTCGCTTAGCAGATATTATCTCTGGTTACTTTGTCCCGGTTGTCATTGTTATTGCTGTTCTCTCCGGTTTATTCTGGCTTGCAAGAGGCGAGGGTGCAGCCTTTGCGCTTACCATTTTAGTTTCTGTTTTAGTAATTGCTTGTCCTTGTGCATTAGGTTTAGCTACACCCACAGCCATTATGGTTGGGACTGGAAAAGGTGCTGAAAATGGTATTTTAATAAAATCAGGGGAAGCACTGGAACAAGCCCATAAGATTAATGCGTTAGTGTTAGATAAAACAGGTACCTTAACCCAAGGAAAACCGGTTGTTACTGATCTTTATACAAAAACAGGCTCAATTACAGAATCTGAGTTATTAGTTGCAGCGGCATCGTTGGAAGCCAATTCAGAGCATCCTCTTGGGAAGGCTATGATTGATGCAGCTAGAGATAAAAAATTACCCCTGCAGACGACTACAGAGTTTAAAACATTAACCGGTATGGGAATAAAAGCTCATATTAATGATGAAGAGTGGGCGATTGGTAATGCTAGACTCATGTCAACTTTGTCGGTAGGTCTAGACCAAGATTTTAAAGAAAAAGCGGAGCAATTGGCTGAAGCGGGAAAAACACCAATGTTTGTAGTCCATGCTGGACAGGTAGTGGGAATCGTAGCTGTAGCAGATACGATTAAACCGACTTCAAAAGATGCAGTTAGCTTGCTAAAGGAAATGGGAATACGTACCATTATGCTAACGGGTGATAATGAAAGAACAGCTCAAGCCATTGCAGCTGAACTAGGAATTGATGAAGTGGTTGCAGAAGTCATGCCGGAAGATAAAATACGTAAGATTGAAGAACTAAAAGAACAAGGCTATATTACCGGTATGGTAGGCGATGGCATCAATGATGCACCCGCATTAGCCTCAGCCCACGTGGGAATTGCTATAGGAAGTGGAACTGATGTTGCCATGGAATCAGCTGACATTGTTTTAATGCATGATGATATAATGGATGTACCAACGGCTATCGATTTATCGAGAAAAACCATTCGAAATATCAAACAAAACCTATTCTGGGCCTTTATATACAATGTGGTGGGAATTCCCCTTGCAATGGGCGTTTTATACTTGATTTTTAACAATCAAAATTTGCTCTTAAACCCAATGTTTGCAGCCTTTGCAATGAGTATGTCCTCAGTTAGTGTGTTGACCAATGCACTGCGCTTAAGAGGCTACAAAGCACCACAAGCACATGGACGAAAGAATCGACAAATCGCATAACAATTTAAAATAAAAGCAATTAAAATAATAAACAATGACTTATGGAGGTAAGATATGAAAGTAATTATTGAAGGAATGACCTGTTCAGGTTGTTCAGGTCGAGTAGAAAAAGCAATGAAAGCAGTTCCAGGAATTCAAGGGGTACAAGTAGATTTAGAAGGAAATTGTGCCAGCTTTGAAGGGGTAGAACCAGCTCTAGTAAAAGAAGCAATCGAAGATATTGGATATGATGTTGTTCGTATTGAAGAATAAAGAATCAACAGCTAAATAAAACAATCAAAAGTAAAATAATGAATAAAAAATCAGCCTCCCAGTTAGGGAGGCTGATTTTTTATAAGATCTTTAGTTTGTAGGGGAGGCAGGTTTAGGAAGATCAATTTTATAGCCTTTACCCCATACAGTTACAACAATAGTACGGTAACAGCCTAGCTTATTACGTAAGCTTTTAATATGGGTATCAATGGTTCTTGAGTCCCCTAGAAAATCATAGCCCCAAACTTTAACTAAGAGTTCTTCACGGGTAAAATATTTACCGGAGTGACTTAGTAAGAATATAAGCAAGTCATATTCTTTTGGAGTTAATTTTACACTCTCATCATGAATGGTGAGGTTGTGATGTAAATAGTCAATTTCAATGTCTTGGAATTTGAAGTATCGAGGATCGTCACTATCACCAAAATGGTGATAGTTTGTGGCGTCTACTAATTCAAGGATTTTATCAACATCATCCGTTGTTTCGAAAAACTCGATAAAAGGATAGTTTTCTGCCATGGTACAGTCTGATTTATCTCCATAAAAAAGAACTGGACGAACCGACATACGCTCAAATCGTTGAAGAAATCCTTGTTCTGATATAAACGGTGTTTCACAATTGATAAGAAACATCGAGATTGTTTCACGGTTACAAAGTTCAATGGCTTCAATGCCACTATCTGCTTCAAAAACTGTATAGGATTTTTGGAGAACCTTTTTTATTTTCTCTCTAAATTCTCCATTGCGTTCTGCAACTAGAATACTCAGCATTCGATCACCGCCTCCGTAGATGTTTTGTTTAGTTGGTCATGTGGTAATTTTATACTTAACTTTATCATTATATACCGAAGACATGAAATATAAATTAAATCTTTAAAACAGTTTCTTGTTGAGCCGATTTTGACGATATGAAGTAATCCTTCAAAAGTTAAACTACAAAATTTTGTGGTTTTTATTAAAATTCAGTGGATTCATGGACTATCCCAGCTGATTTGGGAGTGGATTTGCAATAGATTTTTTTGAATTATCCTATGTTATAATACAACGAAGATGTCTTGACTGATATTATGCAAAAAGCCTTGAGGGCATGGGAGGGAGAGATTTTATGAAAAAAAGTAGCAAAGTATTTCTTTTAATGGGCGCAGTAGCAGCTGGGGTGTTGGCTCACAAATATGTTGCCGATCATAAAGAAGAATTAGATCGTTTTATTAATGAGTACGGTGAAATGATGGAAGAAGAGTATCAAGAAGAAGACTTGGTTGAACCAGAAGCCTAGGTCTTTTAATTTAACCAACAACATAGAAAAAGCTCCCAGGTTAGGGAGCTTTTTCTATGTTGTGAAGAGCAGGCCGTTAGGTGCTAAGCCACGTTAGGGAGTTGGCTCAAACTGGAATCGCTAAGATATCAATAACATGCTTTGGATCAGAAACGAGGTTCAAAACATCACCGGCTAAGAAAGGTTAAGATGGATTGACCAAATTAAATGCTAATAAGAATTTTTTAAATCTTAGTTTTAAGGTGTTTCATTTCAACCGATTGATTATCTTTAACTTGACTCACCTTTTAGAAATTTGTTTGGTTAGATTTGATTTTTTTAGTTTCATTTTTTAGTTACTAAAGCTGCTTTACTTGCTGCCTAAAATCTTTTAAGTCCTTAAAAATAGTTTGATCAAAAGCTGTCATTAATTCTTTCACTAAAGGGAGCTGAGCTGAGTTAAAACTTAAGCTACCCACTGAACGTATGGGCAGGATTTTTGGTGATGTCCCGCTGATAAACGCGCCTTGGAATTCAGACAACTGGTTAGCTTTAATTCTTAATTCCAATACCGTTAGGTGAATAGCTTGTGCAGTCTCAATGATTCGCTGCCGAGTGACACCAGGTAGAACGCTATCTAAAGGGGGAGTTAAAAGATTTCCATCTTGGATGAAAAATAAATTGGATCGAGATCCTTCAGTGATATCACCAGAAGGATCTACCAGCAGCAATTCGTAGGCACCAGTTTCTGTGCGTTTTTGATTGGCAAGATCCGTTAATTCCTGGTTGGTGATTTTGGCGTTGGGATCATTTCTAAGATAATCCATCAGTTCAGTGTGGACTCCTGTCTCGTATAAGCTCGCTTCAGGATACGAAGAGGGGTTTTCAAATAGATAAAGATCTTTAGTGGTGGGATCTAAGATGACTTTTAAATTAAAGTTGTCCTTATCCAAGGACTCAATAAATTGAGCTGTCATCTTCAGAAAGGCTAGGTAGCTGATGTCAATATTTGCACCTGAATTTAAGAAACGATCATAGTGTTCTCTAAAAAACAGTGCTGCGCCATCAATTACTCGGATGACTTCATAGATAAGACCAGATCCTTGTGGAAGTGGGAGGGAATCTTTAGGGTAGAGGGTATTATTTTTCATGACTTGTTCCATTGGTCTATTCTCCTTATGTTTATTTCCAGCGCATTACAGGGAAGTGGGGATTGGCTTTATGGTTTATGAGCCAAGCTTTGCCCATTTTATCCATAAGAGGCTTATCACTGAGGGAATCTGAATACATTATAGAATTTTCCCAATCAATGACATCGCCATCTAGATATTCCATTAAACGATTTATTTTTTCATCCCCTTTATTATTTCGCCCAATCATCTTACCGGTGAAGATTCCATCCAGAACTTCAAATCGGGTTCCGATAGCTTTTTCAACGTAGGGTGATCGTTCAAATTCACGAATATAAAATTCAGGGGAGGCGGAATTTAAGATGACGCGCATGCCTTCGCGGTGATGCCGTTTTAAAACACGGATACCATCCTGGTAGAGTATCGGTCTAATCCCTCGAAGCATAAAAGTTCTACCCAGTTGATCTAACTGGTCTTCAGTGATTCCTCGAAGCATCTTTAAGTTTTGTTCTTTGGACTTTTTCTCATCGTGCAGGCCTAAAATAAAACCTAACCCTGCTGCCAAGCTATTGGGAAGGTGAGTGATGTTTTTAAAGTCCGTGGCAATTAGAAACTTTAAAAGTTCTACCTGTGTTTCACGGCGTGTTAGCGTATAGTCTACATCAAATACGGCCAAGCGATCCATAGTTTTTAAACTCCTTTATTGATAAATTAAAAAGGCTGGGCATTATGCCGCAGCCTTTTGAGTTTCATTTTGGGAAAGGCTAAAGAGCTAATCCTCTTTGTCTTCGTTATCCTCTTCGTCGTCTTCATTATCTTCGCCAAACTCATCCATGAATTGCTGATAAGCAACGGCAAGTTCAGCAAATTCATCCTCTGAGAGGAATTCTAAGTCGCCTTCTTCACCGACAGCACGAAGTGGTGTCACAGTTTCATCTGCATTCTCCACTAGGACATAGACTTGATCGTTGTATTCAAATTCGTCAACTACAGGATATTCATCCGTGGTGCCGTCTTCATTTTCGATAACGACAGTCACAGCGTGATCGTGGTCGTGGTCGTGATCATGGTTGTGATCGTGATCCTGTATTACCTCTTCATTGACAACTTCTGTGTTTTTATTTTTCATATCTTCTGACATTTTTTCCTCCGCAGTTCTTGTTGTTTTAAGTATAACTCATTCGGGGCAGGGCTTAAAGTGAATTAAATAAGAACATCATATTTAACTTAAAGAGATGGCTATTGAATTTGATGTTGTTAGCTTCTAGCACGATCCATTACTACAGAAGTTAACACAGGGATAACTTGTTTTTTTCGGGATAATACGCCGGGTAAATCAATGGAGTTGTTTTCCAGAGTTTTATCAAAGGCTTTACCAATTAATTCTTTATCAGGACCTGTAACAATCAGTTCTGAAGATTCCTTGAATATATCTGTTATGAGCAATCCGAAGATGGTATAACCGGCTTCCGTTGCTCGCCGATCCATCAGCTCTAAGAGCTCCTCTTTCATTCCGCTTAAGGCAGAAGAATCCAAAGAGTAAACTTGAGAAATCCCGATCTTCTGATCATTTAATGTAAAGGTTTTAAAATCCTGCCCCAAGAGATCTTTAGGTGTTCGTCCATCCAAGGACGTTCCGGCTCGGAACATATCCATGGCGAAGGTTTCAGTGTCAAGATCTGCAATTTTGGTGAGGCGCTCTAATGTCATCCGATCAATCTGGGTTGATGTTGGCGACTTAAAGTATAATGTATCTGAGATAATTGCCGCGCACAAAAGACCTGCAGTTTTTCTAGTGGGACGGACGCCATTTTCAAAAAAGATATTGGCAATAATGGTGGAGGTTGAGCCCACCGGTTCATTCCTAAAGTAGATAGGAGATCCTGTGGCGACATCAGCCACTCGGTGATGATCAATAATCTCGAGAATTTCAGCATTTTCTAAACCATCAATGCTTTGACTCCGTTCATTGTGATCCACTAAAATCAAGTTTTTCTTTCGAGAAGAAATTAGGTGGTAGCGCGATAAGGTTCCTAAAACCCGGCGATCTGCTGAAACGATGGGATAGGAACGAAAGCGAGTATCTGCCATGATGGGGGAGACTTCTTCAATAAAATCATCTTGACTAAAATAAACGATGTCTTCTTTCGTCATGACATAACGGATGGGAACAGCTTGGGGTAGGAGTCGAGCTGCTGTAAAGGTATCGTAAGGGGTTTGCAAGACAGTAACACCATGGTTTTCTGCCATTTCTTGTATTCCATCTTTCATGCCATGGTTCCCAGTGATAATTAGATAGGAAATCCCAGCGCTGATAGCAGATTCTTGAAGCTCCTTAAGGTTTCCTGTGATGGCAACATCGCCATCTTCAATCATGCCTTGAGCATCTTTTGGGCGGAGACTAACCACTACCATTTTCCCGGTGATGGGCTTGGGGGTTTTGGGGACAAATAAAGGCACCGCTGATAAGGTCTCTAAGATATTTTCCGTGGGTGTGTTAGATTTAGATAGAACATTGGTGTCCCACACGTCCATATAACTTTGAGTAACGTTTGAAATGGAGACAATCCCGTTGAGAATTTCTTCTTCATCGACAACGATTAAACTATTTACTTGATTTTTCGTCATAAGATTCCAAGCCATTTTCAAAGAAATTTCAGGTTCCACAGGTTGTGTTGTATCGTAGGAAAGGTCACCTACCCGAAGTTTCATCGTTTCCATATAATCCGGCTCTTTTACGTCAAAGTAATTTAGGATGAATTCAGTTTCCCGATTGATGGCTCCCAAGCGTATGGGGATGGCGTGATATAAGCCTTGTTTATTCTTATATTCCGCATAAGCAATTGCAGAAATAATGGAGTCCGTATCAGGGTTTTTATGTCCTGTAATATACACTGTTTCTTTCAAAAGGGTTCTCCTTTCACTGGTTTGTAGGTGGTGTTTATATTTGTAATCTCGTTAGAAAAAAGCACCCTTAAAAGGTGCTTTTTCACCTAGCCACGCTGACGTTGAATGCTGCCTTTTATGCTCTTAATCACTTCATCAACGGATAAGTCGCCTTCAACGAGCTGTGTTCGATCAGTGATATTCACCACATTCATAATAGTAATGATTTCACTAGATTCCTTATTTTTCTTGCTTTTCTCACCTTTTAGGCCTTGAACCAGAACTTCATTACCTTGGCGAAGATCGATGAACTCAGGTTTTTTAAATCCAGCCTTCTTATATTTACAGCGAGCTACATTACGAGACCCAACTGGTTTAACAACCAGATTAACCTCGAGCACATGGCGCAGGAAGAACTTCTTTTTGCGTTCGATTTTTACGGATAAAAGCCGTCCATAAACTGGCGTAATACGATCGCCATGTTGCTCCATAAATGTTTCCATCTGATATTCTTCAAATTTATTTACAATTCCCATTTAATCTATTCCTTTCATCGAGTAATCTATCTAAAAATTATAGCATAAAAGTATGAAGGAGGCTTTGTAATTTAAGTTATGTTTGATTATTTAGAGTGAAATCAAGGAATATTTGACTTTTAAGATACTGATAACCAAGGTCCATTTACTTTTTGTATACAGTTACCTGTTATAATAGAGGTATCAACACAAACACTACAAACGAGGTATAGATATGAAATATTCAACAAAACAATTAGCACAGATGATGGATCATACTTTGTTAAAAGCTGATGCTACGGATCAACAGCTGGAAACCCTCTGTGAGGAAGCCAAAGCGTTTGAAACTTGGTCGGTTTGTATCAATCCAGGCAATATTGATCGAGCAAAAGACTATCTAGAAGGTAGTGATGTTAAACTCTGCACCGTTGTGGGTTTTCCTCTAGGGCAGATGACCAGCGAAGCGAAAGCTTATGAAACGGCAGAAGCGGTTTTTAAAGGCGCCGATGAAATAGACATGGTGATTAATGTCGGCCGTGTTAAAGATGGTGACTTTGAATACGTTCGCGAAGACATTCAGGCAGTGGTAAATGCGGCTCAGGGAAAACTCACAAAAGTAATTCTTGAAACCTGTCTTCTTAATTCAGAGGAGATTAGAACAGTATGTAAGATTGCACAAGCTGCAGGAGCTGATTTTGTCAAGACCAGCACCGGCTTTTCAACCGGTGGTGCCACCATTGAAAACGTTCGTCTGATGCGTGAGACAGTGGGTCCGGATATGGGTGTTAAAGCCTCCGGAGGAATCCGCACGCTGAAGGATACTTTAGCAATGATCGAAGCGGGAGCCACCCGATTGGGCGTGTCAGCTAGCGTTAGCATACTAAAGGAAATGAAGCGAAATGATGAAAAAAAAGATTAGGGCAGAAGTATTAAAAGCTGTATTTAAACTACCAGAAGATATTCAAGATGATGATGTATTAGAGGTATCCATTAGAAAAGTTGATGAAGTTGCAGAGGCAGAAACCCAGGAGAGAAAACTTAGTTATAAAGATTTGGTTGACCTGTTCAATTCTCGAATCCGAGCCTGTTCCCCGGAAAGCTACTCTGTGGAAGAAATTTTTTCTTTAGACGAAGTGGATTGGAGAGACCTTAATGAAGCTATGGTCCATTTTGAAGAAGAAGGTTATGGTGTTAAAATAAAACAGCAAGGTGAACGGGTTCAGATGAAAATCTTGTGGAGATATGTTTAAGGTCGGCTTTTTAATGAAAGACTGAATGAATCTTCTGACAGAGAATAATAAAAACAGTAATCAAACCAAACAGAAAATCTAGAATAAGAAACCCTAAAAGGGGAGAAGATGATGAAACGATGATGAATGAAAACAAGATGGATGGTTTACTTGGTAGTGAACCGTTCATAGAAAATTTAAATGACGACCTTCTTCTGGCCATGGAAGGACGCTGGTATCTTCAATTTTCCGGTTGTCCTCTTTGGCAGAAGAGCGGAATTCATACGGTGAGTTTTAATTTCCATATTCGCCATAAAGGTGAAGATTTGGTGTTAGAAGATCGTGTTGAGTATATCAAAAATGGTAAAATGCGGTTTCGTTTAGGGTTTGATTATCCCGTAGAAGGAATCCGCAATACCTTTAAATGGAAAGGAAAAGGCGCGAACCGTACATTCCGAAATCATTTTGAAGTAACGATAATTAATGAACGATTTATGGTTTTGTTTTTTGAGAAAACCTTAACCAGCCCAACTTCCATAGATATTGTGACTCGAGCAAAAACAATCACGAAGGAAATGGAAGATGAAATTTATTTAGCTGTTAGCAGGAATTCTACTTTGGTACAATATTTAACTGATGTAGAGAAAATTAACCATCTAGGAGCGAAGATTCGTGACTGATGTGGCAATTTTCTTGAGTTTCAGCCCAATAACAGGTAAAATAGAATTAACATCAAAATAATATAGAGAGGTGACAGAAATGAAAGTATCAATATACTTCAAGGACATGAAAAATTCTGATGCATTAGAAGAACTTATGGAGAAAAAACTGTCCAAATTGGACCGTTATTTCAAGTCGGAGGCTGAGGCCAAAGTCACCATGTCCACGATTAAAAGGACGAATTTTAAAGTGGAAGTATTGATACCATTCAATGGTTTGATTTTACGAGCTGAGGAAACCTCGGATGATATGCACAAATCCGTTGATAAAGTCGTTGATAAATTGGAACGACAACTCAGAAAGTATAAAACAAAGATTGAGAAGCGTCACACCCAAGGATCCGTACGACATCCAAGCTTTAATGAAGAGGCTTTTGAAGATGAAGCTGATTATGATTCAGATGAACCGAAGATAGTACGTACGAAGAGTTTTGAGCTGAAACCCATGACCGAAGAAGAAGCAATTCTTCAAATGGAAATGCTCGGCCATGACTTTTTTATCTTTGAAGACATTGATGGTATAACTAGTGTGATCTATCGACGCAAAGATGGTAATTATGGTTTGATTGAACGTGCAGGTATTTAAGTTCAATCACTGCAAGCGCAGCCCCCGGAAATATTCTGGGGGCTGTGATGCTTTTTGTTGGATAGTTTTTTTGCTTAATATTAAAACAAATAGATTTTACAATTTTTATATTCTTTTCATAGAGCCTTGGCATAATGAAATAAGCTCACTAATATTTATTAAGTAAAACATTTAGTGTAATGATATAATAATAGAGTATATTACGGCATCAAACTTAGAGCCAGAGTCAATTATCGAAGGGGATAAGGTTTCCATTGGACAGACAATGATGCTATAATGTAGAGTGTGAAAAAGTGTGTAGAAAGCAATCCACGGAGGATGAAATGGGACTATTAGACAAACTATTCGGAACTTACTCAGACCGCGAGGTTAAGCGGATTCAACCGCTAGTCAATCAGATAAACAACCTAGAGCCTGAATTTCAAAAGTTATCCGATGAAGAATTACAACATAAAACAATTGAATTTAAAGAACGCTTAGAAAAAGGTGAAACCTTAGATGATATTTTGGTGGAAGCATTTGCAACCGTAAGAGAAGCATCTGTCCGAGTGTTGGGCATGCGTCATTTTGATGTTCAGCTAATTGGTGGAATTGTTTTGCATCAAGGACGAATCGCTGAAATGAAAACTGGTGAAGGTAAGACTTTAGTGGCAACACTACCTTCTTATTTAAATGGTCTAACTGGAAACGGTGTTCACGTTGTAACGGTCAATGATTACTTGGCAAAGTTGCAAGGGGAATGGATGGGTGAACTTTATAACTTCTTGGGCTTATCTACTGGGATTATTCTTCATGGCTTGACGAATGAAGAGCGTCGCGAAGCCTATCTATGTGATATCACTTATGGAACCAACAATGAATTTGGTTTTGACTATTTAAGAGATAACATGGTGGTTTATGAAAAAGATATGGTTCAACGCAAGCTTAACTTCTCCATCGTGGATGAGGTGGACTCCATCTTGATTGATGAGGCTAGAACCCCCTTAATTATCTCTGGAGAAGGCGACAAGAGTACGGAAATGTACAAAGTTGCCGATTTATTTGTTAAGCGCTTAAAAAATGAAGTTGATTACACAGTGGATGAAAAAGCTCATTCTGCAATTTTAACAGAAGATGGAATCAACAAGGTGGAGAAATACTTTAATCTGGATAACTTTGGTGACACCAGTCATATGGAATTACAGCACCATATTAACCAGTCCTTAAAAGCAAATAGTCTTTTTAAAGCAGACAAGGATTATATGGTTAAAGACGGCGAGATTGTGATCGTTGACTCCTTTACAGGCCGGCTAATGGAAGGTCGACGTTATTCTGATGGGTTACATCAAGCGATTGAAGCTAAAGAAAACGTGGATGTTTTAAAAGAATCCAAGACATTGGCTACTATTACCTTCCAGAACTATTTCCGTATGTATAATAAATTATCAGGTATGACCGGTACGGCACTTACAGAAGAGAATGAATTCCGTTCTACTTATAACCTAGACGTTGTGGTTATCCCAACTAATATGCCATTAATTCGTAAAGACCAGCCAGATTTAGTTTATAAAACAGTAGAAGGAAAATACAGAGGCTTAGTGCAAGAAATTGCTGAAACCTATCAAACGGGGCAACCCATCTTGGTTGGTACCACATCGGTTGAAAAGTCAGAGCTCGTATCTGAACTTCTAAAACGAGTCCAAATTCCACATCAAGTCTTGAATGCTCGCTACCATGATAAGGAAGCTGAAATTGTTTCCCATGCCGGTGAAAAAGGTGCGGTCACCATCGCCACCAATATGGCCGGACGTGGTACAGATATTAAGCTGGGCGAAGGTGTCGTTGAATTAGGTGGACTTAAGATTTTAGGTACTGAACGGCATGAAGCTCGACGGATTGATAACCAGCTCCGTGGTCGAGCCGGTCGTCAAGGTGACCCAGGTGAGTCTCGCTTCTATATATCTCTTGAGGATGATCTCATGAGAATCTTTGGTGGCGAAACCTTGAAGAATCGGGTTTCTAAACTAGGACTTGGTGATGATGAAGCCATTGAGTCTAAGATGGTTTCAAGTGCCATCGAAAATGCACAAAAGAAAGTTGAAGGAAATAACTTCGATGCTCGTAAACAGTTGCTGGGATACGATGACGTTATGAACCAACAGCGTGAAATTATTTACCGTCAGCGTCGTGAAGTCATGCAGGGTAAAAATATCTCTGATGATATCAAGGCCATGATTGAGCGTTCAGTTGATGCCACAGTGGTACGCTTCCTTCAAGATGGACAAGACACTGAAGAGGATTACGCAAGTCTAGCTCGCTTTATGCAGGTTATGATTGCTCAACCAAAAGCGACGCCAGTAGCTGAACTGATGGCCAAGGAAACAGAAGCCATTAAAGCCCACTACTTGGAAGCAGCTATGGCGAAGTACCAAGAAAAGCAGGAAAAGTATCCGGATCAAATTCGTGAATTAGAGCGGGTTGTTTTACTTCGGGTAGTTGACAACAAATGGATGGATCACATTGATAATATGGATCGCCTCAAACGAGGAATTGGTCTGCGAGCTTATAAACAGCAGGATCCTGTTCAGGCATATCAGTTTGAAGGAACGGATATGTTTAATGAAATGATTGATACCATTGATGAGGAAACCACACGGTTTATCTTAAATGTCGAAATTAGAACACAAGAAGATATTGAACGGGAACAGGTTGCCAAAGAAACTGCAACCAATCAGGATGATTCTTTGCCAAATGAACCGAAGGTTCGTAAAGAGAAGAAGGTCGGTCGAAATGATCCCTGTCCATGCGGATCAGGTAAAAAGTATAAAAATTGCCACGGTCGGAGTGGGCGAAACTAAATTTGCCTATCAATTCTCATAATCCGGGGTTTATCAGCAGATTAAGGGACTCTCAAGGGAGTTCCTTCGTCCGTTTAAGTTTAAATTTTAATCGCTGAGGATAATTTTGAGAAAATAGGTTCGCTCAAGACTTTAAAAAGACCTTAAAAAAACTTTAAAAATGAGTCGCAAAATCAAGAAATCTTGAAAATGAGATTAGAAAAACTTTAAATAGAGTCTAAGTAAAGCTCTAAATAAAGCGCTGAAAAATATAGAACGAACTCGGATAAGACGAATCTAGGATCACAGTTCTTAAGACAAAACTTTTAAAAAAGCTCAGAGAAAAATTGAAAAAAACATAGTCTCAATGTAAAATTAGACGAATAAAAATAAATGAAGGGGTGTCAAACATGTATTTAAAACTGGCAGAAGCACTGCAGAAAATCAGTGAGCAAGAAGCGAAAATAAACTCTATAAAGGAGAGTCTTTGACACAACACGACTCAACTTGCGTTTATCTGAGCTGAATATGAAAATGACGGAGCCTACTTTCTGGGATATCCCAGAGGAGGCCAGGGAACTTAGTCAAGAAGCATCAGAGATTGATGGAAAATTAAAAAGCTTGGCTCAGTTTCAAGAGCGATTAAGTGATATCGAAATTTTGTCTGAATTATCAGAGGGTGACGAGAAGGCCGGAGAACAGCTCTTAAAGGACCTAGTGGACTTAGATGAAGAACTAGACGACTACTTGCTCAAACTGCACTTAAACGGCCAGTATGATGAAAATAACGCTATTTTAAACCTCCATGTTGGTGTGGGGGGGACGGATGCGCAAGATTTCACGGACATGTTGCTTCGAATGTATTTGCGTTGGGCAGAACAGCAGGGTTATAAAACAGAAATGCTTCACCTATTAGGTGGGGAAGAAGCTGGTATTCGCGAGGCAACCGTTAAAATTACAGGTGATTTTGCCTATGGTTATTTAAAAAGTGAGAAGGGGATTCATCGCTTAGTCAGAATTTCTCCTTTCAATACCAATGGTAAACGGCAAACATCATTTGCTTCCGTTGAAGTTTTACCAGAGCTTCGGAAAAATCAAGATGTTGATATTAATAGTGATGATTTAAAAATAGATACTTATCGTGCAGGTGGAGCTGGTGGACAGCACGTCAATAAAACAGAATCGGCTGTAAGAATTACGCATATGCCAACAGGCATCGTTGTTCAATGTCAAAATGAACGGAGTCAACACATCAATAAGGATGTAGCCATGTCTTTGTTAAAATCAAAGTTGGTAGAGTTAAAAGAACGAGCTCATATGGAAAAAATTGAAGAACTTACTGGAGAGCAGAAAGATATGAGCTGGGGATCACAAATTAGATCTTACGTTTTTAATCCCTATCAGATGGTTAAAGACCACCGAACGTTAGTAGAAACCAGTGACGTTTATGGTGTATTGGATGGAGACATTGACTTATTTATTAATGCTTGGCTAAAAGCAAGTGCGCAGGGGGAAATATAGGGATGATACAAATTGAAACAAAAATAGCCTCAGAGTTGGGGATCAAACAAGACCAGGTAGAAGCCGTTGTTGCTCTATTAGATGAAGGGAATACGGTTCCTTTTATCGCCCGTTATCGAAAAGAAAAAACGGGATCCTTAGATGATGAAGTTCTAAGAAAATTAGCAGAACGACTCACTTATTTAAGGAATTTTAATTCAAAACGAGATGACATTCAGCGACTGATAACAGAACAGGGGAATATGACCGAAGAAATTTTAGCCAATTTAGCAAAAGCTGAAACGGTAACCGAACTGGATGACATCTATCGTCCGTTTCGTCCGAAAAAACGAACCCGGGCAACCATTGCCATTGAAAAAGGGTTAAAGCCATTAGCCGACTTTATAATGGTTGGTGAAGGGGATATTCCGGTAAAAGCCGATAGCTTCGTGGATGCGGAGAAAGGAATTGAATCAGGAGAGGCTGCTATAAACTATGCCTTGGATATCTTGGCAGAGCAATTTTCTGATGATGCTGATAATCGGAAATGGATTCGCTCTTATTGTGAAAAGCTAGGTGTGATTGTATCCACTGGTAAGGGTGAAAACTCTCCTTATGAAATGTACTTTGATTTTAAAGAACCCATCAAATCATTGCCAGGTCATCGAATTTTAGCTTTAAATCGTGGCGAGAAGGAAGGGGTTTTAAAAGTCAATATAGAACTAGATCAAGAAATCATTGAAGACCATATGATTGATCATCTAACCAACGTTACAACCATCAATCGAAGTTATATTGTCCGAGCAGTAAAAGATTCGTTAAAACGATTAATTTGGCCGTCGATTGAGCGTGAAATTCGCAATCAATTAACAGAGAAGGCTGAAGAGGGTGCTATTGATGTATTTTCAAAGAACCTGTCGGCATTGTTACTTCAGGCTCCGGTTAAGGGAAAACGAATTATGGGCTATGACCCTGGCTTCCGTACTGGTTGTAAAATTGCTGTTTTAGATGAAAATGGTAAATATTTAGAATCGACGGCTGTATATCCTACAGTGCCTAGAAAAGATATAGCAGGGACCATCCGAACCTTAAAAAGTTTGATCGAAAAACATAAAGTGGATATTATCTCATTGGGAAATGGAACAGCCTCCCGAGAATCCGAAGAAGTAATAGCTCAATTAATTGCTGAACTTAAAGAAGAGGGCGGTCGCCAAGTGAGTTACGTTGTCACCAGCGAAGCTGGAGCTTCTGTTTATTCAGCCTCAAAGCTTGCCACACAAGAATATCCAGATTTAGATGTTACTGTTCGAGGGGCAATCTCCATTGGTCGACGATTGCAAGACCCATTAGCTGAGCTGGTAAAGATTGATCCTAAGAGTATTGGTGTTGGCCAATACCAGCATGATATTAATCAGAAAAAGCTGGATGAGTCTTTAACAGGTGTGGTTGAAGATTGTGTTAACAGTGTAGGCGTTGATTTAAATACAGCAACTCCGGCTCTTTTAACCTACGTATCTGGAATCAATAAAACGATTTCTGAGAATATTATTAGCTATCGAGATGAAGTGGATGGCTTTAAATCACGGAAAGAATTGAAAAAAGTAAAGCGCTTAGGGCCTAAGGCCTATGAGCAATGCGCTGGGTTTTTAAGAGTTTCTGAATCAGATGAAATCCTAGATAATACTGGAGTTCACCCTGAATCATATAAAGTAGCCAAGCAGGTTTTAGATTTGCTGGGCTATAGTAAAAGTGAGATTAAAAGTGGGGCATTGAAGGATCTTCAATCTCGCGCAGATAATTATTCACTGCGCAAGTTAAGTGAAGAAACAGAGGCGGGCGAACCAACCCTTCGGGATATGATTAAAGAACTTATGAAACCAGGGCGAGATCCTCGTGAAGAGTTACCTCAACCTGTATTTAAAACAGGAGTTTTAGATTTAAAAGATTTAGAAGAAGGAATGATTTTACAAGGAACAGTTCGTAACGTGTCTGATTTTGGAGCTTTTGTTGATATTGGAGTCCATCAAGATGGCTTGGTTCATATTAGTCAGCTGGCGGATCGCTTCGTAAAAAACCCCATGGATGTGGTTAAGGTAGGAGACATCGTTGAAGTCCGAGTGATTGGAATTGACTTAGGGCGCAAAAGAATCTCTCTTTCTATGAAAAATATGGGCAAGTAATTGATCAAAGAAAAGGATTGGTTTATTTAAGGAGTTATAGGCCATCATTTGAGTGCTTAATAAGTTTGGATGTAAACAATTGACAAACTTATGATAAGCTATTGTCAATGTGTGGTGGATGTATTATAATAAATATGAAAAATAAATATCTTCAGGGCGGGGTGTGAGTCCCCACCGGCGGTAAAGCCCGCGAACCTTTTTAGGTTGATCCGTTGTAACTACGGAGCCGACAGTATAGTCTGGATGGAAGAAGAGTTGGTTATGAAATGTTAGCCCTGGCTTTTTTGCCGGGGCTTTTTATTTTTTTTAACCTCTTCTGAAGGTATAAAAACCTAGGAGGATTTTTTTATGCAAAACAAACGAATGTCAACCCAAATCACGGTTAAAGGGTCACTGCTTTTAGCCATTGCCTTTGTCTTTACCTATTTTGAGTTCCCGATTATCCCCGCTGTGCCATGGCTTAAACTGGATTTTTCAACAGTGCCTCTTCTTCTGGGAGCTTTAGCTCTTGGACCTAGTGCAGGTGTCTTGTTGACCTTTTTACTCCAACTTCTGTTATTTATGACCAAATCCACGACAGGTGGAATCGGTGAGATTGCAAACTTTATTGTGATTGCTACCTTAATTTTGGTGGTCAGCATTATCTATAGCAAAAACTCAAACTTTAAAGGTTTAGTAATTGGTTTGTTATTGGGTACAGTTAGCTTTACTGCTGCCGCAGTATTGGCTAATAAGTTTATTTTAATTCCATTATTCTTCCCAGGTGAATTTCCGGGAGGGGTTAGCGCCTATCAGGCTTATATTTATCGGTTCGTACCACTGTTTAATGCAATCAAAGGTTTTTCAGTGTCCTTTATATCCCTTTCTCTATATATGAAACTGGAACGCTTTTTAAAGGTGGAATCAGCCAAGGTGAAAAGGGAAGGCGAACGAATGAAACTTAGCGGGATTTGAACCTTAGGCAAGAAAAATAAAAAAAGTAAAAATAAAGATTAAAAAATAAAAGTAACGAAAAAAAGTAAAATAAAACAGAAAATGTAGACTAAATACTCATTTAAAAATAAAGATAAACTTTCGGGAAACTAAAAGAATCATTCATGAACAAGAGGACCTATGATTAAAAATCGTAGGTCCTCTTGTTTATGAATGAAATAGTGTAGCAAAACTAGGACCTTTCTTTAAGGGAAAGAGCCATTATAAAAGCGTCTTCTCCATCAGAGTAAAATCCCTTACGTCGCCCTGAGTTTGTAAAGCCGAAGGATTCATATAGCTCTATGGCAGCAAAGTTGCTGACACGAACTTCAAGATAAATGACAGCCATTTGTCGGATTTTCATTGCTTTGATTAACTGATCTATGAGGGCTTTTGCAATGCCCATACGGCGTAAACTGGGATCGACTGCAATATTAGTAATTTGGACTTCATCCAAGACAAGCCAGGCGCCAATGAAACCGACTGCCTGGTCTTTTATTTTTGCTACCAAGTAGTGGGCGAATTCATTAAAAAATTCATCTTGAATTGCCTGATAAGACCAAGCCTGGGAAAAACTACGCTGGTTGATATCGTGAATGGCAGGAAGGTCTTGAAAGCTCATGTTATGGATTGAGATCATGGCCATGCTTTGCCTCATATTCCCGTTGGGCTTGAGGTTTTCTCATATATCGAGGGATGGAGACATCCTCAGGCGGATAGTTATTGTTAATATCAGATTGGCAGAGCCTAGCCAAAGAAGAAGCTCGAGCAATGACGGAATCTTCAATTATGCGAGCCTTGGGAAAGGCTTGAGTGATATCTTGTTTGAATTTAACTAGACCATCGCCTGCAATTACAAGGTTAGCGCCCTCTAAAAATAGTTGTTGTAGCTCTTCAAGACTACGAACATCGGGTTCAAGACTTTCCTTGAGTCCGTCACCTTCATGGCGGAAAGCTTGACTGTAGAAGGTTTTCTTAAGAGCGTCATGAAGAATTAAAATGTCACGATCATGATTTTTTAAAGGTTCAGCAGCTGCTTCAAATGAGCTATAGCCATATAATGGAATTTCAAGAGCATAGGCCATAGCCTCTAAAACAGACAAACCAATGCGCAAGCCAGTGAAAGAGCCTGGACCAAGATTAATGGCAAGGTGGGTTAGTTGGCTTGGCTGTACGCCGGTTTTTTCCATTAATTCCTCAATCATAGGCATTAACAAAATCGAATGCTGCTTGCCGAAGTTCATATTATATTCTCCGAGTAAAGCCTGATCTTTCATCAGAGCGACGGAGCAATTCGAGCTGGAGGTATCAGCGGCTAGAATTAACATAGGGTAAACTCCTTTCTGAGTGTGTTCCACACCAGGTCATTGTAATTTCTCGTTCATCCAGTTCTGTTCCAGTGAGGATTTCAATTTTAAGGCAGTCATCGGGTAGAATACCCGGAATAAGCCGACTCCACTCAATGACACTGATATCAGCGCCGTAAATGCTTTCTTCAAAGCCCAGATCAAGGATTTCATATTCATCATGAACTCGATATACATCGTAGTGGTTTAGCTGACTTACGCCAGGAGGACCTTTCAAAACGATGGGGTAGTTGTTTAAAATAGTAAAGGTTGGGGAATTAACGTCTGCAGTAATTCCTAAACCCTCTGCCAAGCCTTTAACAAAGTGGGTCTTACCAGCCCCTAAATCGCCATCTAGGAGAATAACATCTCCGGAGACTAAATATTTAGACAAATCTCTTCCTAATTGTATAGTTTCTTGTGTTGATTTTGTGTTATATATCATGAGTTAACTCGCTTTAATTTTATTTTAATTATTTTGTAATCTCATCAGTTACTTGCTAGTATATAATACAGGAAACACGTTAAAAAGGGAAAGATGAAATGAAAATTTTGAAATATATGATTGCTGTGCTTTTAGCCGGCATCCTTTTGGCGTCTTGCAGTACACCGGGAATAAGTCAGACGCATAATAAAAGGACAAATACTCTTAACCCACAGTCAGGACCAAAAGAAAGAAGTTTAAAAATCTTAACTTCATCAAAAATTATAGCCGATATGATTGAAACCTTATCAGGTGATCAACACACCATAAGGTATATAGCTGAGACGGAGGCAGAGTTAGAAAAGGTTACTCCTGATTCCAGTTTGATTGTAGAGGATCATTTTGATGCTTTATTTTATGTGGGGGCAGGATATGAGCCATTTATTGGAGAATTCACCAAAGGGATTGATAAAAACAAAGTGAGTGTGGTTAATATTTCAAGGGGAATTGATATATTTCGCCATAAAATCAACAAAATAGACACGGATAATTATTATTATTTGATGAATAGTACCAATTTTAAAATTGCGCTTAATAGCATAAAAAATTCATTGCAAGAAATGGATCCGGCCAATAAAGTTAAATATGATGAAAATTTCTTAGTCATGTCTAAACGAGTAGATCAATTTCAAAAGGAAATCAAAGAATTTATGCAAGAACAAGATCAGATAGTTTTCATTACGGATACGAATTGGCCTGCTTATGTTGTGGCAGATTATTATAGAGATTACCAGTTAATCTCTGAATTTGTCCAACGAAAGACTACCGATGATCAGGGCGATAATTCGACAACGACGGCAGCAGGTTCAAGTGAATCTAAAGAAAAGAGACTATTCCTGTTCTCGGATGAATTATCTTTGCAAAAGTATGCCGATGAGCTGATTAAATATAGTTTAATTCCAGTTAAAATCAATTTATATGATAGTGAGTACTCCATGGTAAACAGTTTCCGTGAAAATTTTGATCGGATTAAAGAAGCTGTTCAACCAGAGAACTAAACTAATATATAAAAGAAAAACCTGTAATCTTTACATCAGAGATTACAGGTTTTTCTTTTATTTTTTTTAAAATGTCTTAAGATGATCGAGCTAGGATTAAATCTGCCAAGGTTTTGAGAAAAGGTTAAGTTCTACGGATTTTAAGAATTAGAACAAGATGCTTATTTAATGTAGTGGTACAGCATGTCATCAGTTTATATAAAAGATTCAATTTCTTGGGAGAGTAGGATTAATTTTTCGGTACAGGATAAGTTAGCCAGTAAGACTAGCCTTTAAAGAGCGTAGGGACTCTTTAGAACAGAATGCATGAAAGTATCAAGGTAAAGGCCGTCGCCTGGTTGAGGAGGCTTCTGAAGCGTTGATGGCTTGTTTTAGACACCGTTAAGAGTGTTGTGTAGCCCTGAAAGGTTCTCGTCGCTTTTATTTCTCTAAGGAGTGATTATGTATCCTTAATTAGTTCATAGTTCTCGTCGGTGAGAGAACCGATCACAATGATATCCGGTGATCCTTTTGCCTGTGCGATTTCTTTTCCAAGATCCCGGGCGTATTTTAGGGTGATTGGATTTTCAGCTTTGTTTATAAATAGCACCCTTTTCCCCCTGGCAGAGCGGAACATCATGGAAGGGTCGAGAATTAGGTGTTTAACATCTTCACGTGTAATAATATCGCCAACTTTTTTTTCGGTCAGGTCACAAAAAATATCCAGATTATGAACGGTATCAACTGAAATCGGAAGACCAATGGATGCAATGTCAAGAATCCCTAATGTCATGTCAGTGGCATCCAATAAGAGGGGCTCGTTGTGACGCCAAGCCTTTAATGGACGTTGTCGAGATTCATCACATTCAATAAGAGATAAGTCGAAATGAGCTACCTGCTTTTCCAACACTTCAAGAGGCAAACCACGCATAGAATTATTAGGAGTAATATCATAGGCTAAAACATAAACTCCCGGCTCGGTATATTCACTCAATGAATAATCTTCTCGGAAATTGTAGTCTATAAAATCTACTTCAGATTCAGGGATTCGCTCCATATTTAGTGTGTTTGAGATAAAAACTTGTTGGCTGGAACGATTTTCTCTAGCTAATGTACGAATCATGGTGGTTTTCCCGCCAGAACCGATTAAAGCAACAACGTGGTAGGTTTTTTTAAAAATTAGATGAGACAAAGTCATGGTTCCACCTCCCTATAATTAACTTATTATAACAGGTAGAGATGAAATCGAGTAGATGTATAAGAGTGGATTATAGACGAAGAAGTTAAAAGCGATCGGAAATAATTTGCAAGAGATTCAAGAAAGATTCAAGAGAGATTCAAGAGTCAAAAAGATGGTACAAAAGATATTTAAAATTGAAAAGGATAAAAGATATCATTTGACTTATAGAACGTATGTTCTATAATAAAAGCAAATAAAACCCTGCCAAAAGGAGGTTGTCATGGAAAACGAAAATTATGAACTAGAAGTAATTGTGGAATTTGCCCAGGGACGGATGATTCCTAGACGGATTCGCTACTATGATTTAAATTCTGCTGTTTATGAAGAGAAAGATATTATGAGCATCTCTTATGAGTTAGTCAGTTTGAAAGAAAGCCGATATGGTGTTCGTTTTTATGATGGCGAGGCTGGTATTTTGAGTTTTGTGCGAAGAACCGGCTGCTGGAGCTTAGTTGAGCATCTGTAATTAATAGGTTAAGCTCAATTTTTAAAGACATTAAATTGATGTAAAAGAAATGCTGATATAAAAAAGTGATTATAAAAAAAGCCTGAGTGATAAACACTCAGGCTTTATGGCAGGGGTAGCAGGACTCGAACCCACATTAACGGTTTTGGAGACCGTTGCTCTACCTTTGAACTATACCCCCAGAAAACAGAACTACTCTATTAGTATACTTAAGGTCGAGGTGGCTTGTCAATGGTAACATAGCATTTTGATCGATAATTATAATAGTTTCTATTGTGATTATTTTTTGGAAAATTTGCTCCAACCGGTGGACAGCTCGCGAAAAACAAATTTTATCAATCGATACTTTTATAGTTATTTATTTGACAACGTTTGGAATCAGTGTAAAATGAAGGTAGAAACATATTAAAAACATAGGCAAGGGAGTCAATCAAATGAAGGAATCTTTAAAATTGGAGAATCAACTCTGTTTTGCGGTTTATGCCCTGTCTAGAGAAATCACAAAAATGTATCGTCCGTTCTTGAACATGCTTGGATTAACCTATACTCAGTACCTTGTAATGATTGTGCTTTGGGAAAAGGATGGCATTGCATTAAAGGAATTGGGAAAAGATTTAAACTTGGATTCCGGTACTTTGACCCCACTGCTAAAAAAACTCGAAGTAGAAGGATTAATCAATCGGAAAAGAGATTATCGAGACGAACGCAATTTATTGATTTTCTTGACGGAACAGGGATTAAAACTTAAAGAAAAAGCAGAGGCTGTACCACAAAAGGTGCGCTGTAAAATACCTTTAGAGGATGAAGAAATTGCTGTGATGCGCAAAAAACTACAATCTATTTTGAAGTCATTAAAGGACCTACCTGACTAAAGCTTCAAAAGATAAACATTTAAAGCTAAAGTTTAAGGCTAAAGTTTAAGTCTAAAGTTTAAGGGATACGCGTGATTGAAAGTATAGACTTTTTAAAAAATATTAAATATAAAGCCCCCAAACATTGAAGTGATACTGCAATGTTTGGGGGCTTTATATGATTCAATTAGAGTACCACTTAATTTATATGGCTTGATCAAATTAATTTTTAAATATTTTCCCAATACCGATGATGAATTAAATCAGCAGGGGATGGATTTTGGAATTTAAGGGAAAAGGTGGTTCCTTTTCCGACCTTTGAAGACACGTGAATCATTCCTTTATGCTTGTCCATAATTCGTTTCACGATGGTGAGTCCGATGCCCGACCCTTCAATAACTTCCCGAGAACGATCTACTCGATAAAAGCGTTCAAAGATGTTGGGCAGATCTTCTTCTGGGATTCCAAATCCTGTATCTCGAATCTCTAGATAGGTGAAGTTTGAATCTTTTTTTAATGTCATAAAAACCTTGCCGTTTTCAGGCGTGAATTTAACCGCATTGTGTAAAAGGTTTAAAACCACTTGGTACAATGAATGGTAGTCACCGAAAATATAATAGCGATCTTTTCGATAATATTCAAAAGATAGCTTAATATTTTTTTCTTTAGCAACACCAAGAAAGTTGTTATAAAGATCTTGACACAAGGCTCGCAGATTAAGCTCTTTGTACTCTTGGTTTTCCGATTTTTCTTCAAATTCTTTGAGCACATTAAGATTACCTAATAGCTTACCAAAACGTATGACTTCATTATTTAAAGAAGACAAACGTTCTCCGGATATCGGAACGACTCCATCAATCATAGCTTCTAGATTCATTTGCAGTACATTTAAGGGGTTTCTCAATTCATGAGAAATATCGGAAATTAAGCGTCTTCTTAAGGTGTCTTGCTGATCCATTTTTTCGCCTAAGGTGTTGATGCTTTGTCTTAACTGCTCAATCTCCATGATGTCTGTTTTTAAGTTCTCGCGAGACTTAAAATTGCCTTGAGATAATTTAAAACTAGTGGATGCGATGGACGATATCGGTTCAGATAGTTGTTTGGATAAGAAGAAGGAAAAAGCAAAAATTAATAAGGAACCAATGATGGCGCTGGCTAAAACGGACATCGTTAGGCTGAAAATAAACTCTTCTTCGTTGGTAGAGATGAGTAGAGGCGTAAACTGGCCTATGGTAACATAGCCGACGGTTTCGCTGTCCACTACTACATTATGTCGCTTAAAATTAAACTGCTCTAGGCTAAGGGGAGGGGCTCCTTCAGGTTGTCTTGCGCTGAGTTGTGCGAGGACAAGTTCTGGCTCTAGTTGCCATAGCGTTTTTTCGTTTTTATCTTCAAGTTTAACCGAGAAACCAGAAATGGTGGCTTCACGCACTACGCTTGTACCCGAATCCACATTCCACCCTTTTTTCCCGTTGGAAATGTAATCATCACGAAACTCTCCAACGATGCGTTGGTCTCGAGATTCTTGATTTGCCCGGATGTAAATGGAATATTGGCGATTAATATTAAAGTTGATGGTGATGTAGGTTAACATCAAGGCCATGAGGGCTGATGCGGTTATTGCAACAGCCAATTTGTAACGAATGGTATTCAATTAAAGATCACCACCAAATTTATACCCTAGTTTGAATACCGTCAGAATATATTCTGGGTTTTTCGTGTCTTCTTCAATTTTCTTGCGGATATTTTTAATGTGTACATCGATGGTTCGATCGACGCCTTCAAAGTCAGCCCCTAAAACTTTCTCAATCAAGAGTTCTCTGGACATAACGACTCCTTGGTTGGATGCCAAAATCTCTAAGATATCGAACTCGATGGGTGTTAAAGGGATGTTTTCACCGCGAACCCGAACCTCCCGACGTTCCTTATCAATGATTAGTTCTCCATTGTTATAGGTAAAGGTATTGGGATTCACAACGGGCTCATTTAATCTGCGGAATAGAGCGTTGATTCTTGCCGTTAGCTCTCGAGGGGAGAAAGGTTTTACAAGATATTCGTCGGCACCCATTTCAAGCCCTTGGATACGGTCTTCCAGAGCGGATTTAGCTGTTAGCATAAATACATAGGCAGAACTTTTCTCACGGATTTTCAAGCAAATTTCTTCTCCGGAAATATCGGGAAGCATAAGATCCAAGATGACCAAATCAAAGGTATCTTGTTCAAATAGTTCAAGTCCACGATAGCCGCGGGTTGCAGTTTCGACTTCATAGCCTTCTTTTTTTAAATAAGCTTCGATGGCTTCCAAAACAGAAACTTCATCTTCTATCACTAGTATTTTACTCATGGCAAATCTCCTTTAAAACATGTGACTTTATTATACCACGGCTTACATTTTAGTGCTTTTTCAATTTTATACTGGGGATCAGGAGACTGCAAACCACTTGCAATTAGTTTGAAATCAGCTCAAGGAGGGCTTTTCAGTATATAATATAATAATCCGTAGAAAATAAGTCTGAATTAGGAGGATATAATGAAACCTATAAACATATACGTTTACGGCATGAACTGAGCATCCTGTGCTGCAAAAATAGAAAGTGATATTGGTGCATTGGAAGGCGTTCAATCTGCTTCCATTAACTTAGCCAATGAATCCCTTCGAATTTATGCAGAGGATGGCATCGGGGATGCTATTATAAAACAAGCTGAAAAAATTGTTCACACCCACGAACCCCATGTTCGATTTCAACCGGTCATTTCCGGAACGGATACACCCGAACAAAACCAATCTACCAATCAGGACGAGGGTGCAACAAGTCCTTTTGGACTGGACATGTTACATTGGAATTTAGGTCGGATCATAGTGTCTTTAAGCTTATTTTTAGTTTCTTTTCTGGTTCAAGATCCTTGGACAGATGGGATATTGATTATCGCTTATGTTCTTTCTGGTTATCAAATTATCGGAACAGCTCTAAGGAATTTGACCAGGGGATTAGTGTTTGATGAAAACTTTTTAATGACATTAGCTACAATTGGTGCTTTTGCCATTAGACAACCTCATGAAGCCGTAGGTATTATGGTTTTTTATATGATTGGGGAATATTTCCAAGACCTGGCGGTTCATCGCTCCCGTCGCAGCATCAAAGATTTGCTAAACATTCGTCCTGATTATGCCATGGTACTCGTCGATGGAGAACCCATGAAAGTAAATCCGGAATCTGTTGAAGTCGAAGATATTATTTTAGTCCGCCCAGGTGAACGGGTTCCCCTGGACGGAATCATCCTAGAAGGCTATTCTCAGCTAGATACTCGAGCCTTAACGGGAGAATCCATCCCAAGAGAAGCGGAAAGTGGAGATGAAGTTCTCTCTGGAGTGATAAACTTGACATCAGCATTAACCATTCAAGTCTCAAAGCCTTATGGTGAGTCCACTGTTTCTCGAATTATGGAGTTGGTTGAAAATTCAGCCCATCAAAAGGGAAAAACTGAAAAGTTCATTACAAAGTTTGCAAGGGTCTATACTCCGATCGTCGTGGTCTTGGCATCAATTGTTGCCTTCGTGGTTCCTTTGCTTTTATCCCAGCCCTTTAGTCCATGGATTCGTAAAGGTCTAGTGTTTTTAGTTATTAGTTGCCCCTGTGCCTTGGTTATTTCTATCCCCTTAGGGTTCTTTGGTGGTTTAGGCTTGGCTTCTCGCAATGGCATCTTAATTAAGGGTTCAAACTTTTTAGAAGAGTTAAAAAATCTTAAGACAGTAGTACTAGATAAGACAGGAACCGTGACTCAAGGTACCTTTCAAGTGACTGAAATTAAACCGCAAGCTGGATATAGCCTGGAAGAAGTGATAAGACTTGCCGCCCTGGCTGAAGTTGACTCACCTCACCCCATTGCAAAGTCAATTCTTGAACGACTGGGGGAACCTTTGGATCGTTCTCATTTGGTCTCCTCCGATGAATTGAGAGGGAAGGGACTAAAAGCTACTCTAACCGATGAAACGTTAATATTTGCCGGGAATAAAAAATTAATGGATGAGCTGAACGTTTCAGTAGAAGATCCAATTGGAACCACCGTATTTGTTGTTCGCCAACAGAATGGAAACAACGAATATATAGGTAGTATCCTAATTGAAGATGAAATCAAAGTCGATTCAAGACAAGCTATTAAAGATATGAAAAGTTTGGGCGTTGAGCACTTTGTTATGCTGTCAGGTGATAACGAAGCCATCGTAGCCCGAGTGGCGAAAGAAGCTGGAATTGAAGAGTACCAAGCTCACCTATTGCCTCAAGATAAAGTATATGCAGTGGAAGCCATCATTAAACAACAAGGAGCTGGAGAATTCACCGCTTTTGCAGGAGATGGCTTAAATGATACCCCAGTTCTTAAAATGGCAGATATTGGAATCTCCATGGGGTCCATTGGTTCGGCTGCAGCGATCGAAGCCTCTGATGTAGTCCTTATGGATGACTCCTTAATTAAAATTCCCTTGGCCATGAATATTTCAAGGTTAACCAATCGAATTGTCTTGCAAAATGTTG
>LSQX01090996.1_pt1 | contig 39964 bp, 35 predicted proteins | sample 654561 | NCBI WGS metagenome assembly LSQX01 (sample SAMN04489861, study PRJNA283612) | anaerobic digester metagenome | isolation source: 4 biogas reactors fed with cattle manure at either 37C or 55C with and... | place: Denmark: Kongens Lyngby | collected 2014 | reverse complement strand
TTCATGGCGCTGCTCATCCTCGCGGGCCTGCAGATGATCCCCAAGGACGTCTACGAGGCCGCGCGTGTCGACGGCGCCTCCCGCTGGCAGCAGTTCTGGCTCATCACCATGCCGCTGGTCAAGCCGGCCCTCATGGTGGCGGTGCTGTTCCGCACGCTCGACGCGCTGCGCATGTACGACCTGCCGGTCATCATGATCTCCGCGTCCTCCAACTCCCCCACCGCGACCATCTCGCAGCTGGTGGTCGAGGACATGCGGCAGAACAACTTCAACTCCGCCTCCGCCCTGTCGACGCTCATCTTCCTGCTCATCTTCGCCGTGGCGTTCATCATGATCCGCTTCCTCGGCGCCGACGTGTCGGGACAGCGCGGCGTGAAGGGCCGGAAGGTCCCCGGGATGCGGAAGCGGAGGCAGGTCAAGATGGAGGAAGAGGAGCTCGTGTCATGAGGCGCGCAACACTGTGGCACTACCTGGGAGTGCTGTTCATCATGTTCTGGGGCCTCGCGCCCTTCTACTGGATGGTGATCGTCGCCCTGCGCGACAAGCGCTACACCTTCGACACCACACCCTGGCCGACGCACGTCACCCTGGAGAACTTCCGCGACGCGCTGGCCACCAACAAGGGCAACGACTTCCTCGGGGCGATCGGCAACTCGCTGCTCATCTCCGTGGCGACGACATCCCTCGCCGTCATGGTCGGCGTCTTCACCGCCTACGCCCTCGCCCGGCTGAACTTCCCCGGCAAGGGCGTGGTCACCGGCATCATCCTCGCCGCGTCGATGTTCCCGGGCATCGCGCTGGTCACCCCGCTGTTCCAGCTCTTCGGCGACCTCGGGTGGATCGGCACCTACCGCGCGATGATCATCCCGAACATCTCCTTCGCCCTGCCGCTGACGATCTACACCCTGGTGTCCTTCTTCCGGCAGCTGCCCTGGGAACTGGAGGAGGCCGCGCGTGTCGACGGCGCCTCCCGCGGCCAGGCCTTCCGCCTCGTGCTGCTCCCCCTGGCGGCCCCGGCGCTGTTCACCACGGCGATCCTGGCGTTCATCGCCACCTGGAACGAGTTCATGCTCGCCCGCCAGCTCTCGACGACCGCCACCGAGCCCGTCACCGTCGCCATCGCCCGCTTCTCCGGGCCGAGCGCCTTCGAGTACCCCTACGCCTCCATCATGGCGGCGGGTGCCCTGGTGACGGTCCCGCTCATCATCATGGTGCTCATCTTCCAGCGGCGCATCGTCTCCGGCCTCACCGCCGGTGGTGTGAAGGCGTGACCGACCCTGATCCCGGACGGGGCCACCGCCGGACGCTCCAGCACGAGACCCTGCTCGGTTTCCTCGGCTTCTTCGCCTTCCTCGCGCTGGTGCAGGCGGTGCTCAACCTCTTCTCCCCCGAGCCGGCCCTGTGGCCGGGGGTCGTGGCGGCGGTGTTCGTCGGGCTCACGTGGTGGGTGTGGCGCCGCCGCTAGCGATCGGCGGTGAACACCGGCCCTCGCGACGCCCGGGATCAGCCATGTTCACCGGCGATCGACGCCGCCGTTCCCGGCGCCCCCGGCCTGCCCCCGGAGCGCCGGTTCCAGCCAGGTGAACACCTCGGCGACGCTCTCCTGCACCGCGGCGAGGTCCGCCGCCTCCTCCGACTCGGCGAGTCGGGCGGAGACGATGCCGTACAGGGCACCGAGCAGCATGGCCAGGTTGCGGCGCTCGCGGGGGTCGTCGAGAAGCAGTTCGGCGCGGAGCCTGTCGCCGACGGCCTCCCACACCGCCCACTGCGCCTCGCGGGCGTGGGGGCCGAAGGGCGTGTGGCTGCGGCCGAGGCGGTCCAGTTCGGCGAGCAGGAGCGGCAGTCCGCTGTTCATGAGGTGCCCGACGACGGAGCGGACGGCCGTGGGGATGTCCGCCTGCTCCGGGACGACCCACTCCTCCAGTTCCGCGCGGATGCGGTCCACGGGGACGAAGGCCACCGCCTCCTCCTTGTTGGCGAAGTAGTTGGAGAAGGTGCGCCGGGAGACGTTGACGTCGGTGGTGATCTCCTCGATGGTGACCCCGTCGAAACCGTGCTCGCGGACACGGCGGTAGGTGGCGTCGGCGAGCGCGCGCCGGGTGGCCGCCCGCTTGGTGTCTCTCAGGCTGGAGGTCATGGATCCAGCATGACACATCAGTTGCGCAGGGCGGACCCCTCGACGTCGAGACGCGGCAGGGCGCGGTCGAGCCAGCGGGGCAGCCACCATGCGGCGCGGCCCGCCCGGCTCATCACGACGGGGATGAGGACCATGCGGATGAGGAGGGCGTCGATGAGGATGCCCACCGCGAGGGTGAGGCCGAACTGGCGGATGGTGATGTCGTCGGTGAGCACGAAGACGCCGAACACCGAGATCATGATGACGGCCGCCGCGACGACGACACGGCTGGCGTGCGCGAATCCCTCGATGACGGCCTCCCGGGGCGTGGCCCCGTGGACGTATGCCTCGCGCATCGCGGTGCCGAGGAAGAGCTGGTAGTCCATCGCCAGGCCGTAGAGGATGCCGGTGGCCATGATGGGCAGGAAGCTCAGGACGGTGCCGAACACCAGCGTGGTCACGCCGAAGGTCGCGCCGATGGTGAGCAGGAAGCCCAGCGTCGCGGCGACGGGGATGACGACGGAACGGAACACCAGCAGCAGGATGAGCAGGGAGAGTCCCGCGATGATGCTGAGGTAGAGCGGGACGGCGTCGGCAAGTTTCTGCGAGAGGTCGATGTTGATCGCGGTGAGTCCGGTGACGCCGTAGCCGGCGTCGCGCAGGTCGTGGACCAGGTCGGTGGTCTCCGGCGCGAGAGGGCCGGTCACGGGGGTGAGGGCGTAGATCTCCAGGTTCTCGCTGGTGCCGCGCAGCGCCGCGGTGGCGACTCCCTCGAAACCGCCGAGCGTGTCGAGCGTCGCCCGCACGCCCGCCAGGTCCGGTTCCCCGGCCGGTTTCTCCACCGCGACGAGCAGCGGCCCGTTCGCGCCCTCCCCGAGCGCCCGGGCGGTGAGGTCGTGGTTGATCCTCTCCGGGGAGCTTTCCGACGCCGCCCCTCCACCCGGCATCCCCAGGCGCATGTCGGCGACCGGCAGCGCCAGCAGCCCGAGCGCGAGGACCACGCCGACGATGACCACCACCGGGCGGGCGGTGAGTGCGCGGGCCCAGCCGCGGCCCACGCGGTGCTCCTCCGCCTTCCCGCCAGCGGCGGCGCGGGCCCGGGCACGCTTCCCGACGACCCGTTCGCCCACCAGCCCCAGCAGCGCCGGCAGTGCGGTGACCGACAGCGACACCGCGACCGCGATGGTCGCGGCGGCGGCCAGCGCCATGGTGGACACGAAGGAGATGCGCAGGACGAGCAGGCCGAGCAGGGCGACGATGACGGTGAGCCCGGCGAAGACGACGGCCGTGCCGGAGGTGCCCACCGCCCGTCGTGTGGCGTCGTGCGCGCTCATGCCCTCGTGGAGGATGAGCGACCGCTGCCGGTGGAGGATGAACAGGGCGTAGTCGATGCCCACCGCCAGGCCGAGCATGAGCGCCAGCACCGGCGTGGTCGAGGTCATGGTGTAGAAGCCGGAGAGGCCGAACGCCCCGCCCACGCCGATGGCCACGCCCGTCACCGCGGTGAGCAGCGGGAGACCGGCGGCCACGAGGGAACCGAGGGTGAGCAGGAGGACCACCGCGGCCACCGCGAGACCCACCAGCTCATGCCCGCCGACCGGCGGTTCCAGCGGCAGCAGGGAGGCGCTCGGGTAGGCCTGCAGCGCGGTCCCCGCGATCTGCCCGTCCACCGCCTCCATGAGCTCGTCGGCCACGCCCGGGGGCAGGTCGTCGAGGGCGTCGCTGAGCTGCGCGTCGTAGACGGCGATGGTGCCGTCGGCGCTGAGGGTCACGCCGGGGACCGGTGCGCCGTCGTGGACGAGGGGCCGGCCCTGGGGGTCGGTGCCGCGCTGGAGCTCGCCGAGCATGGTGGTCATGGTCTGGAGCTGCTGCGGGGACTGTGCCCGCGCCTGCAGCTCGGCCTGCCGCTGGGCGGTGCGGGCCGCCTTGTCGACGACGAAGTCCAGCCCCTCCGCGGCACGGACCGCCGCGGCAACGGTCCCGAGGTCGGCGGCGTCGAGAGGCGTGTCATCGTTGGCACGGAAGACGATGGAGCCCTGGGCGCCGCCGGCGTCGGGAAGCTCGGCCCTGATCCGGTCGAGCTGTTCCTGCGCGGGGGTGCCGTCGACGGTGACGGAGGAACGGATGTGGCCGTCCGTGCTGAGGACGAGCGCGATGACCGCCATGAGGATCAGCAGCCAGACGGCCAGCACCCGGGCGGGGTGGCGGAAGGAGTGGGAGCCCAGTCGGGCGAGCAGTGTGGACATGCCACCACACTTCCACCTAATTGCCCATTGCGCAAGATTGCCCGTTGGGAACTGCCTTGTGGTGGATCGCCGGTGATTTCCGGCCCCCGCGCGCCCCGGGATCAGCGGTGTTCACCGGCGATCGACCTCACCCGCCGCCACGCGATCCGCAGCGCCGAGTGCGGCAGCGCCAGGCACTCCCGAAGCATCGCCACGAGCAGGTCGCGGCGCTGCGTCGGTGCCCCCACCACATCCGCCGGGACACCCAGATGCCAGGCCCACAGGCGCGTGCGCCAGACATGGAAGTCGGAGGTCACGATCGTCCAGCACGGGACGTCGGGGAACAGGGCGCGGGCGTTCTCGAGGTTCTCGTTCGTCGACCGGGCACGGGGCTCCCGCACGATGAGGGCCGGGTCGACGCCGTGCGCGGTGAGCCACTGCTCCATGACGGCGGCCTCGCCGTCGCCGGAGACGACGACGGGGGCGGCGTCGATAAGCGGGAGCGCACGGCGCAGCCGGTCCACGAGAATGCGGCTGGGGTAGCCGTGCAACGTGCGGGCACCGAGGATGAGAAGCGGCATGGGTGTCCTAGAGGTACCGCTCGGCGGACTCGCGGAGCTCGTCGGCCCGGACCACCGCCCGGAGACGGTGCGGCAGGGTCGGGGCGGAGAGCAGTGCCTCGTGCGCCGCGAACAGCTGCCGCTGGATGGCGACGGCCTCCTCCTCACGCCCCTGCAGTTCCGTGCCGATCCCCTTGGTGAACACCAGCGTGTCCCACCGGGTGATGGTGTCCGCCAGGTCGAAGGCGGCGTCCTGCACCAGGATCTCGAGCTCGGCGTCCGCGGCGACACGCTCGACGGCCGCGTCGCGGACCTGCTTCGCCCGGACCAGGAAGTAGCCGGCACCGAGCAGTCCCGCCACCGGCACGGCCAGCGCCAGGAGCCACAGCACCACGCCCACCGCCCAGAGGACCGCGGCGAGGACGAACACGCCGATGAGCAGCATGCCGCAACCGGAGTTCTGCCTGCTCATGAGGTCAACCACATCCACATCGAGTCGGCCAGGGCGTACAGGCCGACGCCGAGGGTGATCCCGCCGATCAGCGTGACGACGGCGAGCACCACGTAGTGGCCCGGCGACTCGGGCGCAGGGCGCTGCTCCAGGTGGCGGGCCAGACGGCTGAGCTGATGGCGGACGACGGCCTGTTCGGCGGCGGTGGTCGCCGTGCGGCGGCGCGTGCGCAGCCACCGGATGTCCTCGGGGCCGTCCGCCGGGGTGGCGGGTGCGGGGGCGGTGTCAGTCACCCCCTGACGGTATCGCGCCACCCCGACACGACACGCGCCGGGTGTTCGAACAGGTCCCCTACAGCGCCGGACTGACGCGGAAGAGGTGCAGGTTCGCGAACTCGTCGACGCCCCACTCCCCCAGTTCGCGCCCGTATCCGGAACGCCCGATGCCGCCGAAGGGCAGGCCGGGGCGGGAGGCCCCGGTCTCGTTGACGTAAGTCATGCCAGCCTCCAGGCGGGAGGCCACCTCCTGCGCCAGCTCCAGGTCCGACCCGAAGACGTAGCTGCCCAGGCCGTAGTCGGTGTCGTTGGCCAGGGCGACGGCCTCCTCGACGTCGGCCGCGCGGTGGAGGATGGCGACGGGCCCGAAGATCTCGTTGCAGCCCAGGTCGGAGGCGGGGTCGACGTCGGTGAGCAGGGTCGGCTCGAGGAAGGCGCCGGGGCGGTCGAGCGGTCGGCCGCCGACGACGACGGTGGCGTCGCCCTCCGCGAGGCGCCGGACGATCTCGTCGCGGGACTCGACCGACGACAGGGGCCCGACCTTCGCGTCCGGGTCGTCCCACGCGCCGACCGGCAGGGTGCTGATGCGCTCCCGGAGGAACTCCAGGGCCCGGTCGTAGAAGGGTGCGAGCACGATGAGCCGCTTCGGCGCGTTGCACGCCTGCCCGGCGTTGGCCATGCGGGCGCTGACGTAGCGACCGAGCACCTTCTCCAGGTTGTGGTCGTCGAGGACGAGGAAGGGGTCGTTGCCCCCGAGCTCGAGGACGGACTTCTTGTGGTGCGCGCCCGCGACCTCCGCGACGGCCGCGCCCGCCTCCTCCGAACCCGTCAGGGAGACCGCGGCGATCCGCGGGTCCGCGATGAAGTCGGCCATCTGGGAGCCGGAGGCGCGGACGTTCCGGAAGACGTCGGCGGGGAGGCCGGCGTCGAGAAGCACGTCCTCACAGGCCTGCGAGGACAGCGGACAGAGGGAGGCGTGCTTGAGCACCAGCGCGTTGCCGAGCAGCAGGTTCGGCGCCGCCCAGCGGGCGACCTGGTAGTAGGGGAAGTTCCACGGCATGATGCCGAGGACGACGCCGAGCGGGTCCTTCCGCACGAAGGTGCGCAGCGCCCCCTGCGCGGGCAGTTCCTGCGGGGCGAGCAGCTCGTGGGCGTGCTCGGCGTACCAGTCGTAGATGTCGGCGACGATCCGCAGCTCGCCGAGCCCCTGGCGGCGCAGCTTGCCCATCTCGCGGCCGATGAGGGCGGCGAGCTCCTCCGCGCGTTCGCGGTAGAGGGCGGCGGTGCGGCGCAGGACGGCGGCGCGTTCCTCGAGCGGGGTCGCGCGCCACGCACGCTGGGCGGTGACGGCGCGGTCGAGGAGGGCGTCGCGGTCGGCGTCGTCGAAACGTGGGAACGTCTCCTCGGTCTCGCCGGTGCTGGGGTTGGTGAGGGCAACAGTGGTCATGCCCCCATCTTTACCCCTCCAGCAGGCTCTTCCGCAGACGCTCGTCCTTGGCCTCCACCTCGGCGGCCATGTTCTGCTGGTACTGCGCCATCTTCTCGACGAGCGCCGGGTCCCCCGCCCCGAGCATCCGCACGGCCAGCAGACCGGCGTTCTTCGCGCCGCCGATGGAGACGGTCGCCACCGGCACGCCGGCGGGCATCTGCACGATGGAGAGCAGGGAGTCCATGCCGTCGAGGTCGGCCAGCGCGCGCGGCACGCCGATGACCGGCAGCGGCGTCGCGGCGGCGACCATGCCCGGCAGGTGGGCGGCGCCACCGGCGCACGCGATGATGGCCTTCAGGCCCCGCTCGTGCGCGGACTTGGCGTAGGCGAGCATGCGCTCCGGGGTGCGGTGCGCGGACATGACGCCGACCTCGAAGGGCACGCCGAACTCGGCGAGCGCCTCGGCGGCGGGGGCGATGGTGGGCCAGTCCGAATCCGAGCCCATGATGATGCCAACAAGCGGGGACATTGGTTCTCCTTATGCGGTGTAGCCGTCAGCCCAGCGGGCGTTGACGAGGTAGTCGGCTGCCAGGTTCGCTTCTCGACGCACGCGTCCCAGATCCTCACCCGACATGTTCACGTGGCCGATCTTGCGGCCCGCGCGGTACGTCTTGCCGTACATGTGGATCTTGGCCTGCGGGAAGCGGGCGTGGACGTCGAGCATGCGCTCGGCCATCGGCTTCTCCGGGTCGGTCTGCCCGCCGAGGACGTTCGCCATGACGGTGACCGGGGCGGTCTGCTCGACGGATCCCAGCGGCCAGTCGAGCACGGCCCGCAGATGCTGCTCGAACTGGCTGGTCACGCAGCCGTTCTGGGTCCAGTGGCCGGTGTTGTGCGGGCGCATGGCCAGCTCGTTGACGGCGATGGTGGGCTGACCGTCGGCGTCGCGGTACTCGAAGAGCTCCACCGCCAGGACGCCGGTCACGCCGAGCTCCTCGGCGACGGTGACGGCCAGCTGCTGGGCCTGCTGCGCGAGCTCCGGGGACAGGTCCGGGGCGGGGGCGACGGCCTCGGTGCAGATGCCGTCGGTCTGGACGGACTCGACGACCGGCCACGGCTGGACCTGGCCGGAGGGGCGGCGGGCGACCATGGCGGACAGCTCGCGGACGAGCGCCACCTTCTTCTCGGCCATGAGGGGGGTGCCGGCGTCGAGAAGCTCCTGCACGAGGGACTCCAGCTCGGAGGGCGCGGGGAACCACACGCCGTGGCCGTCGTAGCCGCCGCGGCGGGCCTTGAGGCAGACTGCGCCGTCGACGGAGTCGGAGAAGGCGCGGGCGTCCTCGACGGAGTCAATGGCGGCGAAGGGCGGGACCGGGGCGCCGATGGAGCGCAGCTTCTCACGCATGACCAGCTTGTCCTGGGCGTTGACCAGGGCGTCGGGGCCCGGCTGGACGTTGACGCCCTCCCTGATGAGCTGGTGCAGGTGCTCGGTGGGGACGTGCTCGTGGTCGAAGGTCATGACGCTGGCGCCCGCGACGGCGGTGCGCAGGTCGTCGAGGTCGGTGTAGTCACCGAGGACGACGTCCGCCGCGACCTGGGCCGCGGAGGAGTCGGGGGCGCCGGCGAGCAGGCGGATCGACTGGCCGAGCTCGATCGCCTCCGTCTGCATCATGCGGGCCAGCTGGCCGTCGCCGATGACGGCGACGACAGGCATGCCGGGGACGTGGGCGTTCGGGTTTCCTGCAGGTTCAGTCACGGCCATAACTATAGTCAGCGGCCGGTGTTTCCCCGAAGTTCCTCCGTTTCCTCCGGTTCCTCCGCCGACGGGCCGCTACCAGTACCGGGTGGGCGTCGGGGGCAGGGACTCCTCGATCAGGGCTGCGACGCGCTTCGCGCGGGGCACGTCCGGGAAGTAGAGGGGCCGGTCGTAGCCGCTGATGGCCAGGAAGATGCCGCTGCGGCGCCGCTGCACGGAGCGGATGTCGCGGAAGGGGATGGAGTCGGTGCGGGAACGGAACTCCCCCGCGCGGACCACGAGACGCTGGTCGGTGACCACGAAGCGGCGGCGGCGCGCCTTGAGCAGCGGCAGGACGAAACGCCAGCAGGCGAGCAGCAGCCAGACGACGAGGACGGCGTTGCGCAGCTGCGGGTCCGTGTACATGCCGGGCTGGTCGAGCCAGCCGATGAGCATCCAGCTCAGTCCGGTGACGAGGATGAGTTCCAGGGTCGGGAAGGTGAGGGTGTGCAGCGGCGCCGTGAGGTCGGCGCGCACCACCTCCCCCTCCACCGGTCGGAACAGTGCCATGGGCGCGGATCCTACCCCTACTAGTAGCGGGCGTCGGTGCGGCGCAGGTGGGTGACGTCGCCCGCGGAGATGAGGTGCCGGTCGCCGTCGTCGGCGAGCAGGTCGAGGCGGCCGTCCGGGGCGATGTCGGCGACGGTGCCGTGGAGGTCCCCGCCGGGGGCCTCCACGCGCACGGGCTTGCCGATGGTGATGCACTCGCGCCGGTAGTCGTCCATGAGGCTGCGGTCCCCGGTCGCCCACTGGGTCAGGCGCCGGTGGAGCGCCTCCAGGACGGCGACGGTGACGTCCTCGGTGCTCACGTCGACGCCCTCCAGGGCGAGGGAGGTGGCGTGGGGCACGGGCAGCTGCTCCTTCGTCAGGGACACGTTGACGCCGAGGCCGACGACGATGCGGGGGTCCTCGGGGAAGCCGGCGCCTTCGGCGAGGATGCCGCACAGCTTGCGTCCGTCCCACAGGACGTCGTTGGGCCACTTGAGTTCCGGCCCCTCCTCCACACCCGCGACGGCCCGGACGGCGTCGAGGACGGCCAGGCCCGCGGCCAGCGGCGCGGTGCCCAGGCGGTCGAGCTCGGCGGCGGTGGGCCGGAGGAGGACCGACATGATCGACTGCGCCCCGCGGGGTGAGACCCAGGGGCGGCCGAGGCGGCCCCGGCCGGAGGTCTGTTCCCCGGCCACGAGGGCGGAGAAGGCGGGGGCGGTGGTGTCGGCGAGGAGGTCGGCGTTGGTGGAGCCGGTGGTGTCGACCCAGCGGACCTGGGCGTACCGGGGAAGACGCGCGGAGAAGGAGGCGGAAGTCACGGGGACCAGCCTAACCCGTCACACGCGCCACTTCCGACACGCCGTTGTTTCGCGGAAAAAACTAGAACCACCTGCGAAAACACAATAAGTGACCGGCATCACACCACTTTCGTTATGGAAACTAGCCGCAAAGAGGTCTACACTCCCAAAACATGACCATTTCCTCACCTTTGACGGACCTGTCCGAGCTGACCGACGTCACCACCACCGCCGGCAAGATCGCCGACCTGAAGCGTCGCCGTGCCGAGGCCACCTACCCGATGGGTGAGAAGGCCGTCGAGCGCGTNNGGCTCCTTCGTCGAGACCGACATGCTCGCCAAGCACCGCACCACCGACTTCGGCATGGGCAAGAAGCGCCCGACCACCGACGGCATCGTCACCGGCTGGGGCACCATCGACGGCCGCGAGGTCTGCATCTTCTCCCAGGACGGCACCGTCTTCGGTGGCGCCCTCGGCGAGGTCTACGGCGAGAAGATGATCAAGATCATGGACCTGGCCGTCACCACCGGCCGCCCGCTGATCGGCCTCTACGAGGGCGCCGGCGCCCGCATCCAGGACGGCGCCGTCTCCCTGGACATGATCGCCCGCACCTTCTACCAGAACATCCACGCCTCCGGCGTCGTCCCGCAGATCTCCGTGATCATGGGCGCCTCCGCCGGCGGCAACGCCTACTCCCCGGCGCTGACCGACTTCGTCGTCATGGTGGACAAGACCTCCAAGATGTTCGTCACCGGCCCGGACGTCATCAAGACCGTCACCGGTGAGGAGATCACCCAGGAGGAGCTGGGCGGCGCCTCCACCCACATGACCACCGCGGGCAACTCCCACTTCACCGCGAAGTCCGACGAGGAGGCCCTTGACTGGGTCCACGACCTGGTCGGTTTCCTCCCGTCCAACAACCGCACCGTGGCCCCGTACGAGGAGTTCACCGCGGACGAGGGCGCGGTCGGCGACAACATCACCGCCGACGACCTGCGTCTCGACGGCATGATCCCGGACTCCCCGACCCAGCCCTACGACGTCCGTGAGGTCATCGAGTGCCTCACCGACGACGGCGAGTACCTGGAGATCCAGGCCGAGCGCGCCGAGAACGTCGTCATCGCCTTCGGCCGCGTCGAGGGCCAGTCGGTGGGCTTCGTCGCCAACCAGCCCTCCGTCTACGCCGGCTGCCTGGACATCGACTCCTCCGAGAAGGCCGCCCGCTTCATCCGCACCTGCGACGCCTTCAACATCCCGATCGTCATGCTTGTCGACGTCCCCGGCTTCCTCCCGGGCGCCGGCCAGGAGCACGGCGGCATCCTGCGCCGCGGCGCGAAGCTGCTCTACGCCTACGGCGAGGCCACCGTGCCGAAGATCACCGTCACCATGCGCAAGGCCTACGGCGGCGCGTACTGCGTGATGGGCTCCAAGGGCCTGGGTGCCGACGTCAACCTGGCGTGGCCGACCGCCCAGATCGCCGTCATGGGTGCCGCCGGCGCCGTGGGCTTCATCTACCGCAAGGAGCTCAAGGAGGCCACCGACAAGGGCCTCGACGTCGTCGAGCTGGCCAAGTCCTTCGAGCGCGAGTACGAGGACCACATGCTCACCCCGTACAAGGCCGCCGAGCGCGGTCTCATCGACGCGGTCATCCTGCCGTCCGAGACCCGCGGCATGATCGCCCGCAACCTGCGCCTGTACAAGGACAAGAACGTGTCCCGCCCGGCCCGCAAGCACGGCAACATCCCGCTGTAAACCGGCCCCGTACGCCCCGCCTGCGCCTGAAGTGTCGTGGGCGGGGCGTAGCCGTCTAGACTAGAGGACCATGACTTCCACCTCCCCTGATCTCACGACCACCGCCGGAAGGCTCGCCGACCTGCGTGCCCGCCTGGCGGAGGCCGAGGCCCCGGTGGGGACCGACGCCGTTGAGGCGACCCACGCCTCCGGCCGGGCCACCGCACGCGAGCGTGTGCTGGCACTCCTCGACGACGCCTCGTTCGTCGAGACCGACGCCCTCGCACGCCACCGTTCCACCCAGTTCGGCCTCGACGCCGAGCGCCCGCTGACCGACGGTGTCGTCACCGGTTACGGCACGGTCAACGGCCGGAAGGTCTGCGTCTTCTCGCAGGACTCCACCGTGTTCGACGGCGCCCTGGGTGAGGTGTACGGCGAGAAGATCATCAAGGTCTACGACCTGGCCATCAAGACCGGCGTGCCGGTCATCGGCATCCACGAGGGCGCGGGTCCGCGTGTCGCCGAGGGCATCGTCACCCTGTCGATGTACTCGAGGATCCTGTCCCGCGCCACGACCGCCTCGGGTCTCATCCCGCAGATCTCCGTGATCACCGGCCACACCGAGGGCATGCACGCCCTCCCGCCGGTCTTCGCCGACGTCGTCGTCATGGTCGAGGACGGCGGTTCGCTGCACCTGGCCGCCACCGACGTGGTGGAGAAGGTCACCGGGCAGGCCGCCACCCCGGAGTCCCTGGGCTCCGCCGCCGTGCACGCCACCACCTCCGGTACCGCACACCTCACGGCCCCCACCGACCTCGAGGCACTCTCCCTGGTGCGGGACGTGGTCGGCCACCTGCCGTCGAACAACCGCGCCGAGGCCCCGCGCCCGGAGACCGAGACCTCCCTGGAGGTCAACGACACCGACCGCGAGCTCGACTCCCTCATCCCCGACTCCGACGCCCACACCTACGACATGCACGAGGTCGTGCGCCGGATCGTCGACAAGGGCGAGCTCCTGGAGCTGCAGGCGGGGTACGCGCCCAACATCATCACCGCGCTGGCCCGCGTCGAGGGCCGTGCGGTGGGTGTGGTCGCGAACCAGCCGACCGACCTCGCCGGCTGCCTCGACTCCGCCTCCGCGGAGAAGGCCGCCCGCTTCATCCGCACCTGCGACGCCTTCAACATCCCCATCGTCGAGTTCGTCGACTCCCCCGGTTTCCTGCCGGGTGAGGATCAGGAGCACGCCGGAGTGCTGCGCCGGGGCGCCAAGCTGGCATACGCTTACGCCGAGGCGACCGTCGGCAAGGTCACCGTCATCACCCGGAAGGCCATCGGCCCGTCGTATGTCCTGATGGGGTCGAAGGACCTGGGCGCCGACCTCGTCTTCGCGTGGCCGACCGCGGAGATCGCCGTCACCGAGGCTCCGGCCGCCGTGGCCGCCCTCGACGGGAAGATCGACGAGCAGGCCTACGCCGACAACCACATCAACCCCTACCTCGCCGCGGAGCGCAGCCTGGTGGACGCGGTCATCGAGCCGTCCACCACCCGTCCGCAGCTCATCGAGGGTCTGCGCCTGCTGGACCGCAAGGTGATCCAGACCCTGCCGAAGAAGCACGGAAACATCCCCCTCTAAGGAGCCGATCGTGACCACCACCACCGCCGCCAAGCCGCTGTTCCGCGTGCTCAAGGGCAACCCGGACGCCACCGAGCTCGCTGCCCTCACCGCAGTGCTCACCGCCCTGGCCAAGAAGCGCCCGGACGAGGAGTCCGGCGAGCGCAACCTCTGGGGCCGCCCGGAGGACCGCCTGCAGCGCACCACGCTCTACAACCCGAACGCGTTCCGCAACGTCACCTTCTACTGATGCGGATCGTTCTCGCGTCCTCGTCCCCGTCGCGGCGGATGATCCTGGCGAACGCCGGTGTCGACCCCGTCATCCAGCCCGCGGACGTCGACGAGGACGCTCTCCTGGCGTCCCTGCAGGACGCCTCCCCCGCCGACGCCGTCGCGGCCCTGGCCCGCGCCAAGGCCCACGCCGTCGCCGGGCAGTTCCACGGGGACGTGGTCATCGGCGGCGACTCCATGCTGCTTCTCGACGGCCGCCTGCAGGGCAAACCCCACACCGAGGGGGCCACCGTCGAGCGCTGGCGCGAGCAGGCCGGCAAGGTGGCGCAGCTGCTCACCGGCCACTGCATCGTCCACCGGGGTGAGGAGTTCGTGGAGACGACCTCCACCACCGTGCACTTCGCCGAAGCCTCGGAGGCCGACATCCGCGCCTACGCCGCCTCGGGTGAGCCCTGGCAGTGCGCCGGTGCCTTCACCCTGGAGGCCCTGGGCGGCTGGTTCATCGACCGGATCGAGGGGGATCCGTCCTCGGTGATCGGCCTGAGCCTGCCGACCGTGCGCCGCGCCCTGTACCACTTCGGGCTCGACGCCAGCGCCTTCTGGCGTTCCTAGAGGAACTCCCCGATCTCCGCCCACACCTGGGGCACCAGGGAGTTGAGGTACGCGAGGCTGAGGTGGTTGCCGTCGCGGTACACCAGGATGTTGCCGATCACCGCCGGGCAGAACCCGTCCGTGCAGTACCACGACGAGGTGTCCACGGCGCGGGCCGTGGGGATGTCCGCCAGGTACGCCGCCGCGGGATCGACCGGCCGGTAGAAGTCCTCCTCCACCACGCCGCAGTGCGCCGGGTCCTCGGCCGCGCGGAGACAGAACGGGATCGACTCGTCGGAGCCGTCCGGGAGGAACTTCCACGGGTTGTCGCGCAGCCCGACGAAGGGGATGCGCTCCTCGGCGAGGAAGTCCCAGAACGTGAGGTAGGACTCCGGGACGCCCTCCTGGAAGTCACCGGACTCCAGGAAGGGGCGCGTCGTCGTCGAGATGACCAGCTCCGGCCGTGCCTCCGCGAGGCGGTCGATGACCTGCCCGTTGAACACGGCGCAGTCCGGCTCGAAGAGACCGTCGCGCTCCTCGACGAACGTCGGGCAGGACTGACGCACCAGCGGGATGACGCGGAAGCCGTGCTCCCTGCCCAGCACGTCGAGGGGGATGACCCACTGCTCGGAGTGGGAGCCGCCGACGAGGTAGACGTCCCGGGTCGCCGCCGGATCACCGAAGACGCAGTCGGAGCCGCGTTCGTCGACGGGCAGGACATGCGGGTCGTCCCCGAAGCGGGAGATGCACTTCTCCGTCCAGATCCGCGAGATCAGCGCGCCCGCGAGCTCCGGGTCCGGGCGGACCTTCTTGTCCGGCACGGGGGCGCCGGTGAGGGCGGCGGCGCCGGGGTACTGGGTGGCGTCGAGAAGCAGTCCCCCGGCGAGGTGGAGGCGGACCTCCCAGATGCCCTGGAGGATGAGCAGCGTCGCCATGACGAGCGCCAGGACGCCGGCCCCGACCGCACGACCGCGGGCCCGGGCGGAGGACCGCAGCTGCGCGAGCGCCTCCCGCACACGCCGCTCCCCCGCGCGGGGACGGGCGGCGTGCTGCCGCAGAGGCTTCTCGACGAACCTGTGCGTCACATCGGCGAGCAACAGCGACACGGTGACGACCGCGACGCCCAGCCACCAGGGGACCTCGTCGAGGCCCAGCACGATGAGGCTGAGGATGAGCAGGGGCCAGTGCCACAGGTACAGCGGGTAGGCGATGTCACCGAGCCAGCGCATCGAGCGGTGGGCCAGCCACCCGGCGACGCGGCCCTGTCCCCCGCCGAGGATGACCAGGACGGCGCCACCGATCGGGTACAGGGCGGCCGGGCCCGGGAAGAGGCGGGCGCCGTCGAGAAGCAGGCCCGTCGTCAGCACCATCGCGAGGCCCACCACGATGAACAGCTCCTGCAGGCGGGGGTTCACCCGCACCCGGTGGGCGTGCAGCGCCAGGAGGGCGCCCAGCGTGAGCTGCCACATGCGCGACCACGTGGAGTAGTAGTTGAGCTCCTGCCACTCCCCGTGCAGCCACGTCGCATAGACGAAGGACGCGACCGTGGCCACGGCGAGGAACCCCGTCACCCACCGGGAGAGATCGACGCCGGCCCGCCGCGCCCAGAGGACGACCATCGCCAGGGCGATCGCCATGACGTAGAACTGCCCCTGGACCGCCATCGACCACAGGTGCTGCAGCGGACTGACCCCGCCGGAGGCGACGTTGTAGTCCGCGTCCTGCGAGGCCAACGTCCAGTTCTGGTAGTAGAGCAGGCTCGCCGTGAACTGGTCCATGAGTTCCACGCTGCGCATCCAGGGGATGCCGAGCATGACCACCGTGGCCGTCGTGCCGAGCACCACCAGCAGCCCCGGGTAGAGCCGCCGGATGGTGCGCCAGAGGGGCCACCAGGGGTTCGGGGAGGCGTCCTCCCGGCGCGCGTAACGCAGCTGCGAACCGAGGAAGAAGTACCCGCTGAGCAGGAGGAAGACGTCGACGCCGCCGGACACCCGCCCGACGAACACGTGGAAGAGGACGACAAAGGCGATGGCGATGCCCCGGAGCCCGTCCAGGTCGTAGCGGTAGGACACCGACCTCACCGGGGGTGTCTGCACGACGGTGTCCGACGACTGCATGGAACCTCATTTCCTTCCTGAAGTACCCAGTCAGGGTAACAGCGCAGATCGGGGCGGAGAAAAGATCACTAGGCTCGGTGGACATGAAGATCAACGACATGATGGCACCCCCGCCCCTGCACCTCCCGGCCGACCCGGCGGCCGGCCTCGACACCGCCTCCTCCGAGACCGCGTTCAAGCACCCCGACAGCCCGCTCGTGTGGGTCACCCGCGCCGAGATGCTGCTCGCGGCCGGGGCGCTCGACGACGCCGCCCTCCTCACCGCCTACGCCCACGCCCGCACCGCCTACCACCGCTCCCTCGACCGCCTGCGCGCCAACGGCTGGAAGGGCTGGGGCCCGGTCCCCTTCGCGCACGAGCCGAACCAGCCGGTGCTCCGCGCGATCGCCGCGCTGGCCCGCGCCGCGAAGCTCATCGGCGAGGACAACGAGTACGACCGCTGCCGCCAGATGCTCTCCGACGCCGACCCGGAGTGCGTGGGGCGTCTCATCGACGACGTCGCCTGATCCCGGCGCCCGTCAGTAGGGCTGCAACCCCCAGTAGGGGAACACCGCCCGGGAGGTCGCCCGCAGCGCGGCGGCCGGCCGCTCGCTGAGCACCATCCCCGGGCGGTAGTCACGCAGCCGCTCCTCCGCCCCCGGGTCCCCCAGCGTCGGCGACGTCAGCAGGTCCCCGGCCCGGGGCATGCGCACGGTGGCGTCGATGCTCACGTCCGCGACCGCCGCGAGGAGCAGCACCCAGGCGCGGGCGACGGAGTCGACGTGGTAGCCGCCCCCGCCCAGCGCCACCCAGCGGCCCTGCGCGTAGCGGCGCGCCCAGGCCCCGACCGTCCGGTACACCAGTCCCATGACGTCGACGCTGAGCTCCAGGTCGGTGAGGGGGTCCGCGCGGTGGGCGTCGGTGCCGTGCTGGCTGACGATGATCTCCGGGGAGAAGGCCTGCAGCAGCGGCGGGACGATGCCGTGGACCGCCCGCAGCCACTCCCGATCCCCCGTCCGCCGGTCCAGGGCGATGTTGACCGCCGTCCCCAGCGCCCCCGGTCCCCCGATGTCCCCGGCGTGCCCGGTGCCGGGGAAGAGGTAGAGGCCCGACTCGTGGATCGAGATGGTGAGCACGCGGGGGTCATCCCAGAAGAGCTTCTCGACGCCGTCCCCGTGGTGCGCGTCCAGGTCGAGGTACACGACCCGCTGCGCCCCCAGCTCCAGGAGCCGGTCGATGGCGACCGCCGCGTCGTTGAACATGCAGAACCCGCTCATCCGGTCGCGCGCCGCGTGGTGCAGCCCGCCCGCCAGGTTCACGGCCCGCGACGCCCGGCCCTCCCACACCGCCTCCGCCGCCGCGACCGAGGCCGCCACGATCCGGGACGCCACCGGCGGCAGGTCGGGGGCGAGGGGCTGGTCCGGGGTGCCGATGCCGTGCTCCGGGTGCGCCCGCCCGGAACGCAACGCCGCCAGGTAGCCCGGGGTGTGCACCCGCAGGAGGAGATCATCCCGGGCCGGGGGTGGTTCGACGACGTCGAAGAGGTCGGTGAGCCCGAGGAAACGGGCCAGCTGCACCGCCAGGCCCACCCGGTGGGGGCTCATCGGGTGGCCGGCCCCGAAGTGGTAGCGGGTGAGCTCCCCGGTGTGGAGGAGCAGCGGCGTCACAGGGACCTCGCGAGGGGGTCGCGCTCCGGGTCCAGGGGGAGCACTCGGGCCCGCGCCCCGGCGACCCGCGCCCCGTCCGGCCCGGCGAGGACGGGACTGAGCTCCACCTCGACGACGCTGACCAGCTCGTCCTTGAGACGTCCCAGCCGCATGAGCAGATCCTCCAGGGCGGCCAGGTCGGCCGGGTCAGCGCCACCGTGGCCCGTGAGCAGCGCGGCGGTGCCCAGGGCGGTGAGCATGTCCCGGGCGTCCCGGCGGCGCAGGGGTGGGACGCGCCAGGAGCGGTCGTCGAGAAGCTCAGGGACCGGACCGGCGAGCCCCACGGACATGATGGGGCCGAGCACCGGATCCTCCACCGCGCGCATGGTGACGGCGGTGCCGGCGGTGTCTGCCGTGTCTGCAGTGTCAATGCCGTAGGCGGCGAGCAGCCGCCCGCACTCGGAGTCACTCAGCCACCCGCCGCCCGGGTGCGCGGCGAGCAGCCCGCGGAGCAGCCCGGTGGCGTCCTCCTCCGGGGACGGGGCCAGTTCATCGGCGGGGTCGGGGCGGGCCGCGGCGCGCTTCTCCTCGTTGTCGGCGATGAGCACCAGGGCTTCCAGGGCGTCGGCGTAGGAGGTGAACACCGGCAGGTCGGCGCCGACGGGCGGCGGGCCGAAGCCGACGAAGACGCCGACGAGGGGGCGTCGGCACGCGGCGGCGAGCTCCTCCAGTCCCCGGTGCACGGGTCCGGAGACGGGGTGGCTGATCTCCACGGCCGCGGTGAGCACGATGTCGACGTGCGGGTCGGCCAGCGCTTGCCGGGCGGCGCGGATGAGCCCCTCGACCGGGTCCCCGGAGACCGTCACCGCACTGGGGTGGAGGCCGAAACGGTGGGCGGCCTGCCGCATCTGCGCGGTGAGCCCCGCGGAGTTGGAGATGACCCGCACGCGGCGGCCCGGGGGCACCGGCTGCCGGTCGAGGATCCCGGCGACGTCGAACATGGTGTCCCGGCGCGCGGTGACGATGGCCCCGGCGTGGCGGATGACCTCGTCGAGTGCGCCCGGGGGCACGGCCACCAGGCCCACGGCCGTGTGGTGGCGCGCCGAGAGCAGCGCCCGGCTGGGGGTGAAGATGACCACCGGCTTCTCCAGCGCCAGGCGGCGCAGCACACGGAAGAACTTCCGCGGGTTGCCGATGGCGTCGAGGGTGAGCAGGCAGATGCCGGTGTCCGGGTCGTCCGACCAGTACTGCATGAGGTCGTTGGCGGTGACGTCGGCGAACGCCCCGGACGCGACGAAGGAGGAGAGCCCGCAGCCGCGTTCCAGGGCCCGGGACAGGGTGAGGGTGGCCACTCCCGCCGACTGCGTGAACAGCCCGACCCTGCCCGCCGGCACGGCGGGGGCCGGGGTGGCGTTGAGGGGCAGAGCCGTGTTGATGAGCCCCAGGGAGGCCGGCCCGCAGGCGCGGATCCCGTGGGCCCGCGCCCGGGAGACGAGCGCCGCCGCGGCGGCGGTGCTCAGGTTGGGGTTGTCGCCGTCGGCCAGCACCACGATGCCGCGGGCCCCGTGGCGGGCTGCCCCGGCGATGATATCCGGCAGGTCCGGCCCGTACCCCGCGATGACGAGGTCGACCCGGTCCCGCAGGTGGGTGTCCACCCGCCCCGGGTAGCCGCTGGCGCGGATCGCCGCGGTCAGGGGCGCCATGCGCTCACTGTCGCCGAGCACCGCGATCGCCGCGGGGGTGAGCAGCGCGCTTATCGACGCCGCCTCCGCCCGGTGCTCCCTCTGGTGCATGACGGTGCGGGACCGCTCGGTGGGGTCGATGGCGAAGTCGACGGTGATCACCCCGTCTTCCAGGGCGGGGCGCACGTCGTACCCGGCGCGGAGGAAGACCTGCCGCATCGACTGGTTCGAGGTGATCATCTCGGCGGAGAAGCGGGTGACGCCCGATTCCCGCCCGACCTGGGCCAGGTGCTCCAGCAGGATGTTCGCGGCCCCTCTGCCCTGGGTGTCGTCGCTGACCAGGAAGGACACGTCCGCCACGCGCTCCGGCGCCGCGTCCGGCACGAGCGCGTAGTGGGCGGTGGCCACGATCCGCCCCTGCCGGGTGAGCACGAGGGTGACCCGGTCCCGGCCGTCCACGTCCACCCAGTCGCTCAGATCCTGCTCCGTGAGCTCCGGGTGGGGTCCGAAGAACCGGAGGTACCGGGACTCCTCTGACACGTGAGAGTAGAACTCGACGAACAGGGGACGGTCCGTCGGCAGGACGGGACGGAGTACCGCGACGGTTCCGTCCGCGAGGATGACGTCGGCCTCCCGACCGGGCGGTGTGGGGGTCATGGGCGCACACCCTAGCGCGGCGGCATGCGCAGGGCACCGTCGAGACGCACGACCTCGCCGTTGAGGTAGTGGTTGTCCAGGAAGGTGCCCACGAGGGCGGCGAACTCCCCGGGGCGGGCCAGCCGCGCCGGGAAGGGCACGCGGGCCTCCAGCTCCTGCCGGAACTCGGGCGTGATCTGCGCCATCATCGGGGTCTCCACCACGCCGGGGGCGATGGCGTTGACCCGGATGCCGGAGCGCGCCAGGTCACGGGCCGCCGTGAGCGTCAGCGCGTTGACCCCGCCCTTGGAGGCGGCGTAGGCGGCCTGCCCGATCTGCCCCTCGAACGCGGCCACCGAGGAGGTGAGGACGATGACGCCGCGCTCCCCGTCCTCATTGACCGGCTCCTGCGCGGCCATCGCCTCCGCCGCCAGGGTGAGGATGTTGAACGTGCCGTTGAGGTTGACGGAGATGGCCCGGGCGAAGCCCTCGAGGTCGTGGTGTCCGCCGCGGTGCAGGATGCGCTCGGAGTAGAGGATCCCGGCGCAGGCCACCACCACCCGCAGCGGGGCGATGGCGCAGGCCGCCTCCACGCCCGCCCGGACCTGGGCGGGATCGGTGACGTCGGCCGCGAGGTAGGTGACCGGCTCCAGGGCGGTGCCCTCCGTGCGGGCCCGGTCGATGCTGGACTCCAGGTCGAGGGCGACAACGTGGTGGCCTGTGTCTACCAGCCGGCGGACGGTCGCGGCGCCGAGTCCGGAGGCGCCGCCGGTGACGATGGCGGTGGCTGGGGCAGTGGTGGTGGGGTGCTGGTTGTTCACGGGTGCTTCTCTCCTCTGGGGGCGGGGTGTCTAGACGAAGGCGGACTGGCCGGTGACGGCACGACCGACGATGAGCGCGTTCATGTCGTAGGTCCCCTCGTAGGTGTAGATGGCCTCGGCGTCGGCGAAGAGGCGGGCCATCCCGTAGTCGGAGACGATGCCGTTGCCGCCCAGCACCTCCCGTCCCAGCGCCGCCGACTCCCGGGACAGGCGCGTGCCCGTCCCCTTGACCAGCGCCGCGTGCGGCATGTCGAAGCCGCCTGTCTCCTGCAGGTGGGCGATCCGCGTCATCATCGACAACGTGGCGGAGGTGTTGCCCAGGATCCGGGACAGCTTCTCCTGGATCAGCTGGAAGCGGGCGATGCTGCGGCCGAACTGCTGGCGTGTGACGGCGTAGTCACGGGCCACGTCGAAGATCGCCAGCTGCAGGCCGGCGGCCTGCCACCCCACCCAGGCGCGGGAGTTGCGCAGGAAGATGTTGGTGTCCGCGAAGGAGCGCGCGCCGGGGATGTGGTTCCCGGCCGGGATCTCCACGTTCTCGAACACGAGGTCGGCGTTCTGCATGATGCGCAGGCCGGTCTTGTTGCTGATCTTGCGTCGGTGCACCCCGGGCCGGTCGAGCTCCACGATGAAGCCCTTCACCTGCTGGTCGGCGGTGTCGCGGGCGAAGAGGACGGCGAAGTCCGCGAACGTCCCCAGGCCGATCCACCGCTTCTCGCCGTTGATCAGCCATCCGTCCGCCGTGCGGGTCGCGGAGGTGACGAGCCCGCCGGCGACGTCCGAGCCGTGCTCGGGTTCGGTGAGGGCGAAGCAGCCCGTGCGGGCGAAGGTGCGCAGGCCCGGCAGCCACTCCTCCCGCTGGGCGGGCGAACCGAGCTGGTCGATGAGGTCGACCACCAGCTCGTTGTGCACGCCCACGAGGGTGGACAGGGAGACGTCGGCGCGGGTGACCTCGGCGTAGATGAGCCCGCGGAGCAGACGCGACCCGCCGGTGATCTCGAGCTCCCCGAGGCCGATCTCCCCGAGGCGGGTGAGAAGATCGAAGGGGAACTCCTCATGGTCCCAGTACTTCCCCACCGCCGGCCGGATCTCCTCCTGGAGGACGGTGCGGACCTGTTCCAGGCGGGCCCGCTCCTCGGGAGCGAGCATGTCCGCGATGCCGAGGATGTCGGCGTCGGGGAAGGGGATCAGGGTGGGATCGACGGGCTTTCTGGTCTGGAGACGAGTGGCGGTCTGCATGTCCGCTCCTTCGGGTTCAGAGGGCTGTCAGTACGGTCTGAACGCTGACTGTATCGTCTGATCCCGATAATTTCACGCGCACACGAGAATCTGGAGATGAAACATGTCCACCCCCGACTCCCCCACGCCCCCCGGAAAGCCCTCCGCAGCACCCCTCACCGACCGACAGCGACGCGTCTTCGACGCCCTCCTCGACCAGTTCCTCACCCGCGGATTCGCCGACTTCACCATCGACCGCGCCTCCCGCGACCTGCGGTGCTCCAAGACGACGCTGTACGCACTCGGCCCCACGCGGGACGCCATCGTCTCCCGCGTCCTGGTGAGCTTCTTCCGCCAGATCGCGGTGCGCACCGACGCCGCCCTCGCAGGCCACCGCAGCTCGGCGGCGGCGCTGGAGTCCTACTTCGACGCCATCGTCACCGCACTCGAACCCGCTTCACCTGCGTTTATCGCCGACCTGCACCGCGACCCCGTCGGCCAGCAGGTGTACCGCCGCAACACCGAACTGGCCACCGAGCGGATCATCCGCGCCATCGAGGCGGGGGTGGAGTCGGGGGAGTTTCGCCGGCACTCCGCCCGCTTCACCGCCACCGTCATCGAGTCCGCGATGGACCTGATCCGCAGCGGCGAGTTCAACACCATCCTCCCTGCCCAGGACGCATACCGGGAGCTCGGCCAGCTCATCCTCCACGGGGTGGTCGCGCACCGCACCCCCCCGCCTGAACCCCCCGGAATGGCCCCTCCCGTTCCATAAAAGGGGTGACGATAGTTTGAACTCAAACTATGGTGGGCTGCGACCTGCATCACACCCGCACTCCCGGAGGGAAACACATGACCCTGTCCACCACCACCGTCACCGAGCAGTTCCGCGCCGCCCGCGACCACCTCGTCCGGCTGCAGCACGACTACGACGCCGCGCGCGACTCCTTCCACTGGCCCCGCTTCGAGTACTTCAACTTCGCCACCGACTGGTTCGACCACCTCGCCACCGAACCCGACTCCCGCGACCGGGAGGCACTCGTCATCTCCGAGATCGACGGTTCCGACACCCGCCGCACCTTCGCCCAGATGACGGAGCGCTCTATCCAGCTGGCCGCCTGGATGCACTCGATCGGCATCCGCCGGGGTGACCGGGTGATGCTCATGCTCAACAACCAGGTGGAGCTGTGGGAGGCCATGCTGGCCTGCATCCGTTCCGGGGTCGTCCTCAACCCGGCGACGACCATGCTCGGCTCCGCCGACCTGGAGGACCGGGTCCACAGGGCGGGCGTCTCCTGGGTCATCGCCAACGCCGCCGACGCCTCCAAGTTCGGGGAGGTGCCCGGGGATCTGGGGATCATCCAGGTCGGCGGCGACTCCCCCGCCCAGTCCCGGCACCGCACGCACTACTTCGCGGACTCCTTCGCCGCCCCCTCCGAGTTCTCCCTGACGGAGCCGACGGCGGCGGACGAGCTGCTGCTCCTCTACTTCACGTCCGGCACCACGTCACGCGCCAAGCTGGTCCAGCACACGCACACGTCCTACCCCGTCGGGCACCTCACCACGATGTACTGGATCGGCCTCACCCCCGGGGACGTCCACCTCAACGTGGCCGCCCCCGGCTGGGCGAAGCACGCCTGGTCCAACTTCTTCGCCCCGTGGATCGCCGGCGCCACCGTCTTCGTCTACAACTACGCGCGTTTCGACGCCCGCGCCCTCATGGAGAAGATGGAGCAGGAGAAGGTCACCAGCTTCTGCGCCCCTCCGACGGTGTGGCGCATGCTCGTGCAGGCGGACCTCGCCTCCATGGCGAATCCGCCGCGCAAGGTGGTCGCCGCCGGCGAGCCGCTGAACCCCGAGCTCATCGCCCAGGTGGAGCGCGGCTGGGGGACGACGGTGCGGGACGGATTCGGCCAGACGGAGACCACCCTGCAGGTGGCGAACTCCCCCGGGCAGAAGGTCAAGGCCGGTTCCATGGGGCGTCCGCTCCCGGGCATGGACGTCGTGCTCAAGGATCCCGCGACCGACGAGATCGGCGACCACGGGGAGATCTGCCTGCGGCTGGATCCGCCCCCGGTCGGGCTGACCCCGGGGTACCTGGAGGAGCCGGCGAAGAACGCGGAGATCTTCCGCGACGGTTTCTACCACACGGGCGACATCGCCGAGCGCGACGCCGAGGGCTACCTCACCTACATCGGGCGCGGTGACGACGTGTTCAAGGCCAGCGACTACCGCCTCTCCCCCTTCGAGCTCGAGTCGGTGGTCATCGAGCATCCGCTGGTCGCCGAGGTGGCGGTCGTGCCCTCCCCCGACCCGATCCGCCTGGCGGTGCCGAAGGCCTACGTCAGCCTCGTCGACGGGGCGGAGCCCTCGGCGGAGGTGGCCGAGTCGATCCTGCGGCACTGCCGTGACGGACTGGCCCCGTACAAGCGGATCCGACGCCTGGAGTTCCATGACCTGCCGAAGACGGTCTCCGGCAAGATCCGCCGCGTGGAGCTGCGTAAGCGGGAGGACCAGATGCACGCCACCGACGGCGGCGCCACCACCGTGCCCACCGAGTACGCGGACTCGGATTTCCCGGCACTCCGCGACTGACACGGTCAGGAGGGGGCGGGGAGTGGACTAGAGTCACGGAGGATCATGAACACATCCTCCGTCCCCCACGACCCGCTCTCCGCCGCCCGCCGTCACTGGGATCACCGCGGCTGGTCCGAGGCGACCCCCGGGATGGCGGCCCTCACCTCCGTCGTGCGCACCGGCCACGTGCTGCGGGCCCGCGTGGACGCGGCCCTGGAGCCCTTCGCCCTGACGTTCGCCCGCTATGAGGTGCTCGCGCTGCTCATGTTCTCCTCGGCGCGGGCACTGCCCATGTCGAAGGTGAGCTCCCGCCTCCAGGTGCAGCCGGCCTCGATGACGCACACGGTGCGTCGCCTGGAGAAGGACGGTCTGCTGACCCGTCTGCCCAACCCCCGCGACGGCCGCGGGACACTGATCGGCATCACCGACGAGGGCATCGCCCTGGTCAACGCCGCCACCCCCCAACTCAACAGGGTCTTCCTCGACCTCGGCCTGGACACGGAGCAGGCGGAGCTGCTCATCTCGTTGTGCGGCACCGTGCTCGACCACCAGCCGCGGGAGGGGTGAGGCCCCCTATCCTCCCCGAGGAGCCCCCATGCCACTGTCCTCCCTCCACGTCCTCTCCGTCGCCGTCAACCTGCCGGGTCCCGTCGCCACGCGGGCCCTGCAGGAGGCCGGGGCGCAGGTCACCACGATCCTGCCGCCCGGCGGCGACCCGATGAACAGCTACTCCCCCACCCTTTTCGACGCGCTTCATGAGGGGCAGGAGCTGCTGACCCTCGACCTGCGTTCCGACGCCGGCCGCGCCCGCGCACACGAGCTGCTCGCCCGGGCAGATGTGCTCATCACCTCCTCCCGTCCGCAGGCCCTGGTCCGCATGGGGATGGACTTCCGCACCACCAGCGCCCTCAACCCGCGTCTCTGCCAGGTGGACATCGTCGGATTCCCCGGCGCGGACGCCGACCGTCCGGGCCATGACCTCACCTACCAGGCGGATCAGGGGCTGGTGGACCGGCAGCTGCCGCGCACCCTCGTCTCCGACATGGCGGGTGGCCAGCAGGCCGCCTTCGAGGCGCTGTCGGGCGTGATGCTCGTCGAGGCCACCGGCCGTCCGGTCCACCGTCGGGTCGCGCTCTCCGAGGCGGCGGCGTTCATGGCGCTGCCCCTGACCCACGGCCTGACGGGGCCGGGGCAGCTGCTCGGCGGCGGGGACCCCTGCTACGACGTCTACGACACCAGCGACGGTTCGGTGGCGCTGGCCGCCCTGGAGCCCCACTTCCGGGAGCGGGTGGAGAAGGTCGCCGGGACCACGGAACGGGAGGGGCTCCGCGGGCACTTCCGGGCCCACCCCACCGCGTACTGGGTGGAGTGGGCCGCGGAGCACGACATCCCGCTCAGCGCCTGTCAGCGGTGACGGAACTCCGGGTCGCGCTTGTCCGCGAAAGCGGACATGCCCTCCTTCTGGTCCGCGGAGGCGAAGGCGGCGTGGAAGATGCGGCGCTCGAAGAGGACGCCCTGTGACAGCGTCATCTCGTCGGCGGCGTTGACGGCCTCCTTGATCATCGTCGTGGCCACCTTGGAGCGGGCGGCGATGGTGGTGGCGAGGTCGAGGGCGGCGTCGGCAAGCTCCGCGGCGGGCACCACCCGGGCGACGAGTCCGGCGGTCTCCGCCTCGTGGGCGTCCATCATGCGGCCGGTGAGGCACATCTCCATGGCCTTGGACTTGCCGATCGCGCGGGTGAGCCGCTGTGAGCCGCCCATCCCCGGGGGGACGCCGAGGTTGACCTCGGGCTGACCGAACCGGGCGGTGTCGGCGGCGATGATGATGTCGCACATCATGGCCACCTCGCAGCCCCCACCGAGGGCGTAGCCGGCGACCGCGGCGATGAGCGGCGTGCGGGCCCGGGTGAGTCCCTCCCAGCCCGCGAACCAGTTGCTCGTGTACATCTCGGTGGCGGACTTGTCCACCATCTCCTTGATATCGGCGCCTGCCGCGAAGGCCTTCTCGTTGCCGGTGATGATGATGCAGCCGACGTCGGGGTCGTCGTCGTGGCGGGTGACCGCGTCGACGATCTCCTCCATCGTGGCGTGGTTGAGGGCGTTGAGGGCCCGGGGACGGTTGAGGGTGATCACCAGGACGCGGCCGGTGAGCTCGGTGAGGATGTTCTCGTAGTTCTGCATGGTCTTCTCCTGCTGTCGGGGGGTCATTCCTGGAACACGTGGGCCACGGCGGCGTCGGAGACCTCCGCCAGGGTGGCCGGCTGCCAGCGGGGGTTGCGGTCCTTGTCGATGATCTGGGCCCGCACCCCCTCCACGAAGTCGGGCTGGCGCGGCAGCGTCTCGGCGACCCGCAGCTCCTGCCCGAGGGCCTCCGGCAGGGTGTAGAGGTTCTCGCGGATCCGGCGCTGGGCCTCGAAGGCGACCCGGACGGCCAACGGGCTGGCCCGCCGGATCCGCACGGCCGCGTCGCGCGCCCAGTCCGCGTCCGTGGCGTCCAGCCGCCGGAGGATCTCCTCCACGTCGGGCGCGTCGTAGACCTGCCCGACCTGCTCCCGCTCCGCGAGACCCGTGGGCGGGGTGGTGGCGTAGGCGGCGATGGTGGACGCGTCGCCGGTGCGGCACAGGTCCTCGCAGAGCTGGTCGAGGTACTCCTTCTCGACGTACCAGTCGGCCAGCCCCGCCTCCAGCGCGGCGCCCGCCCCGACGTGCATGCCGGTGAGGGCGAGGTGCGTCCCCAGGTGGTCGGGGGCCTGGGCCAGGAGCCAGGAGCCCCCGACGTCCGGGACGAAGCCGATGGCCACCTCGGGCATCCCGATCCGCGTGTCCCCGGTGACGATGCGGTGCGAGCCGTGCGCGGACACCCCCACTCCACCGCCGAGGACGATGCCGTCCATGAAGGCGACGTAGGGCTTGGGGTACTCGGCGATGAGCCGGTTGAGGGCGTACTCCTCCCGGAAGAAGGCGTCGTTGACGGCGGGGTTGTCGCGGGCATGGCGGTAGAGGGCGGCGATGTCACCGCCGGCGCACAGCCCGCGGTCGCCGGCGCCCCGGATGATGACGAGGTCCACCTCCGGATCGTCGCGCCACTGCTCCAGCGCCCGGGTGAGGGTCGTCACCATCTCCGCGGTGAGGGCGTTCATCGCCTGGGGGCGGTTGAGCGTGAGCACGCCCGCGCGTCCCCGCCTCCTGACGAGGACCTCCCCGTCATGCATGTCATTCTTCATCAGAACCTCCGTTCAGTACAGTTATCGTTCGTATCGTATCGTTTTGTGCCGCGGACGGGTATGTTGAGACGCATGTCCGCCCCTACCGCTCCCCCGGATACCTCCACCCGGGACCGTGTCCTGGAGATCTCCCGCGAACTGTTCAGCTCCTACTCCTTCTCCGAGGTCTCCCTCGCCGCCATCGCGCGGGAGGCCGGGGTGAGCACGACGCTCATCATCAAGCTGTTCCAGAGCAAGGAACGCCTCTTCGAGGAGACCGTCGACTTCTCCTCCTCCGCCCGGGCCCTGTTCGCCGGCCCCTTCGAGGACCTGGGGTGGACCGCCGTCGGGGAGACGCTGTCCGCCCCCTTCACGGCGCACTACTCCATGATCCGGACCCTGTCGGTGACCGGCGGCTCCGTCGACTCCCTGAGCGCCATCGGGCGGCGGATCTCCGGGGACATCCTCGAGGTGCTCACCCGGCGCATCGCCGCGGAGGCGCCCCACCCGTACCCGGCGCCCGAGCTCCGGGCCCAGTCCGCGGTGGCACTGCTCACCGGGTTGTCATTCATGCGGCGGGTCGGGGACACGGCGTTCACGTCCTTCGACCGGGAGGAGCTGCACCGCCACTACGCGCGGCTGGTGCAGGACATCCTCACCGGCTCTGCGACTCCAGCAGCTCGATGACCGCCGAGAAGTCCCGCCGGCCGTGACCCGCCGCGGCGGACTCCCGGAACAGCGCCGCCGCGAGATCCCCCAGCGGCGTCGGCGTCCCGGTGTCGGTCGCACTCGCCTGCGCGAGGTGGAGGTCCTTGATGATCAGCTCCGTGCCGAATCCGCCCGCGAAATCCCGTGTGGAGGCGGCGGACTCCACCACCCCGGGCACCGGACAGTTGGTGGTGAGCGCCCAGCTGGCGCCGGTCGAGCCGGCCATCACGTCGTGGAGGGTCCGCGCGTCGAGGCCGAGGCGACGGCCCAGGATCATCGCCTCCGCGATGACGATCTGGTGGACCCCGAGCACCATGTTGTTGCACAGCTTCGCAGCCTCCCCGGCCCCCACCTCCCCGCAGTGGGTGGTGACCCGCCCCATGACGTCGAGAAGCGGCGCCGCCTCCGCGACATCCTCCGCGCTGCCGCCGACCATGAACGCGAGGGTGCCGGCCTGCGCACCGACGGTACCGCCGGATACCGGCGCGTCGATGAAGCGGTGCCCGGCCGCCCGCACCACGGCGGCGTTGTCCCGGCACTCGGCGACGGAGACCGTCGAGGAGTCGATGAACAAAAGAGGCTTCTCGACGCCACCCTGCAGTACCTCCTCGATGACCCTCCGCACGAGCTCCCCGGTGGGGAGCATGGTGATGACGACGTCCGCCCCGCGGGCGGCCTCCGCGGCGGTGGGGACCACCTCGACGCCCTGCTCGCGGGCGGCGGCCTGCGCCTGCTCGACGACGTCGACGCCCCGGACGGTGTACCCGGCGCGGACGAGGTTGGCCGCCATGGGGCCGCCCATGTTGCCCAGTCCGATGAAAGCGATGTTCTTCACTGTCTGCTCCTTAATATCTTCCCTGTGGCGTCCGGTCAGTCCATGAGCGGCATGGCGAAGTCCGCGCCGCTGCGGGCCGGTCGGGGCCACCGGCTGGTGACCGTCTTGGTGCGGGTGTAGAACCGGAACGCGTCCGGTCCGTGCTGGTTGAGGTCGCCGAAACCGCTGGCCTTCCAGCCGCCGAAGGTGTGGTACGCGATGGGCACGGGGATGGGCACGTTGACGCCGATCATCCCGACCTGGACCCGCTGGGCGAACTCGCGGGCCGCCTCGCCGCTGCTGGTGAAGATGCTCACGCCGTTGCCGTACTCGTGCTCGTTCGGCAGGGCGAGCGCCTCCTCGAAGTCGCGGGCCCGGACGATGACGAGGACCGGGCCGAAGATCTCGTCGGTGTAGACGGACATGTCGGGGGTGACGTGGTCGAGGAGCGTCGGGCCGATGAAGTAGCCCCCGGCGAGGGACTCCCCCTCGAACTCGGCGTCGGTGGCGGCCTGCGTGCGGCCGTCGACGAGCAGTTCCGCGCCGGCCGCCTCCCCCTGGCCGATGTAGTCACGCACCCGGTCGAGCGCGGACTGCGCCACGAGCGGACCGTAGGAGGCCTCCGGGTCGAGGCTGTGCCCCACCTTGAGCGACCCCATGCGCTCCACCAGGGCGTCGCGCAGCCGGTCGGCGGTCTCCTCGCCGACGGGCACGGCCACGGAGATGGCCATGCAGCGTTCGCCGGCCGACCCGTAGGCCGCCCCGATGAGGGCGTCGGCCACCTGGTCCAGGTCGGCGTCCGGCAGGATGAGCATGTGGTTCTTCGCCCCGCCGAAGCACTGGGCGCGCTTGCCGGTGGCGGCGCAGCGCTCGTAGATGTACTGCGCGATCGGGGTCGAGCCGACGAAGCCGACCGCCTGGATGACGTCGCTGTCCAGCAGCGCGTCGACGGCGGTCTTGTCGCCGTGGACCACGTTGAACACCCCGGGCGGGCCGCCGGCCTCGACGAAGAGCTCCGCCAGGCGGACCGGCACGGAGGGGTCGCGTTCGGAGGGCTTGAGCACGAAGGCGTTGCCCGCGGCCAGGGCCGGGCCCGCCTTCCAGAGGGGGATCATCGCCGGGAAGTTGAACGGGGTGATGCCGGCGACGACCCCCAGTGGCTGGCGCATCGAGTAGGTGTCCACCCCGGTGCCGACCGAGTCGGAGTACTCCCCCTTGAGGTGGTGCGGGGCGCCGAAGGAGAACTCGATGACCTCGAGGCCGCGCTGGATGTCGCCGCGGGCGTCGTCGAGGGTCTTGCCGTGCTCGAGGGAGAGCAGCCGGGCGAGGTCGTCCATGTCCCGGTTGATCAGGCGCACCCACTCCACCAGCACGCGGACGCGCTTCTGCGGGTTCATCCGGGCCCAGCCCGGCTGCGCCTGCGCCGCGTTCGCGATGACCTCGTCGACCTCCTCGGCGGTGGCCAGGTCGACCTGCGCCTGCACCGCGCCCGTCGACGGATTCATGACGTCGGCGGTGCGGCCGGAGGTGCCGGGGCGGACGGCCCCGTCGATGAAGTGGTGGATTGCGCGGACCATGGGATCTCCTCAGGGGAACGGATGTTGTGGTGCACATCACGCTATCCACGGTCGGCGGGGCCCACCAGAGGTGAACGGCGTTCACCCCAGGAGTGGTCGGCGGGCGTCGGAAAGCAGTGGGCGCCGGCCCCCGCAGGGACCGGCGCTGTCTGCGTGTCAGGAATGTCAGGCGTCGGCGTACTTCTTCTCGACGCGGCCGATGGCCTCCTCGGCCACCAGTTCCTGGATGCCCATGTCGAGCTCCGAGGTGAAGCCCACGCAGGAGCAGTTGATCTCACCGAGGACGTAGGTGTCGCCGCCGTCGGGGGCGTCGTCGAGCATGAAGTCGGCGGTCCAGATCAGCGGGATGTTGTCGCCGCCGAGATTCTCGGCGATGACCGGGCGGGCCTCGTCGAACATGTCGATGAGCTCCTGCCACACCTCCGGCTTGTCGTAGGTGTAGGTGGCGCCGGAGAAGAGGGTGGCGGAGAAGTTGTCCTCGCCCTCGGCCGGCTTCTTGTGCACGACGAACACCGGGTGCGGGCCGACCAGCAGGATACGGATCTCACCCTCGACGATGCGCGGCATGAAGCGCATGTCGACGAGCATGCCGTTGCGGCCCAGGACGTACTGGTCGCAGAAGTCCATGAACTCGCCGAGCTCCCGGATCTCGGTGTGGTTGTCCACGGCCTCGGTACACTTGATCTTCGTGTCCAGCGGCAGGGCGGTGCCCGGCTCGACGGAGGCGGCCAGGTCCTTGTCCACAATCTGGACACGCCAGATGCCGGAGCCCGTGGAGCCGCGGTTCTGCTTGAGCACCCGCTCGCCGTAGGACAGGGAGACGGGGAAGTTCGCGTGGAAGTCCTCCGGCTCGTAGTAGGCGTAGGTGTCGCTGGGCACCAGCTCGGTCTCACGGAGCTTGACCAGGGCGTCCTTGGCGCCGTAGGCCATCATCTCGACGGGGGTGGACATGCCGACGATGCCCTCGTAGTCGAGGCGTGCGAGGAGCGCGAAGTAGCCCTCCTCACCGCCGGGGATGTTGCCGGGGTTGACTCGGGAGATGTAGGCGTCGAAGTTCGCGGTGACGTAGTCGAAGATGTCGTCGGCCCACTCCGGACGGAAATAGACGACCTCGGCATGCCAGCCCTTCGCCTTGATGGCGTTGACGATCGGCATGGTGTCCTTGCGGTGGCCGTCGAAGTACTTGTCGGATCCGCCCTCGACCTCGAAGACGACAATTGCCTTGTGCACTGAGCACCCCTTTCAGGGAAAACGCGTTGTCCGGCGCATATGGTTCTGGCCGTTAACATGCAATTTTAGTGCCTGGGAGGAGAATGAGAGAGATGAGAAAACAACTAGTAATTAAGGACACACTCCACTCCCCCACGTGACCCCCCGCACCCCCCTGATCTACTCTGGGAGCAGACTCTCACGCCGATTCGTCACACTAAAAACCCCGACGGATCCGGCCTCCAGCTCTCGTATTCGCCAGAAAGGCGGGACCACCGTGGCCGTCCCCTTCGATCCTCACGCGCCCTTCCAGGAGTACGCCCACCCCGAGCGGCTCGTCTCCGCGTCCTGGCTCTCCGCCCGCCTGGGCAGCCCCGGACTGCGCGTCATCGAGTCCGACGAGGACTCCCTCCTCTACGACATCGGCCACCTGCCCGGCGCCGTGCGCATCGACTGGCAGAAGGACCTCAACGACCCCGTCACCCGCGACATCATCGACGGCGAGGCCTTCGCCGCCCTCATGAACTCCAAGGGCATCTCCCGCGACGACACGGTCGTCATCTACGGCGACCAGTCGAACTGGTGGGCCGCCTTCACGCTGTGGGTCTTCGAGCTCTTCGGCCACGAGGACGTCCGGCTTCTCGACGGCGGCCGCGACGCCTGGATGGCCGAGGAACGCGACACCTCCTTCGTCGTGCCCGAGTACCCCTCCGCCGACTACCCCGTCGTCGAGCGCAACGACGCCGACTACCGCGTCTTCGTCAACGAGATGCTCGAGCAGATCGGCTCGGCCACCATCGTCGACGTCCGCTCCCTCGAGGAGTACAACGGACTCCTCGGCGACGGCGAGGAGCCCGCGGTGGCCCCCACCCTGCGCAAGGGCCACATCCCCACCGCCGTGAACCTGCCCTGGCAGGACAACGTCCACCCGAACTCCCGCTTCCGGTCCCGCGCGGAGCTCGACGAGCTCTACTCCGCCCTCGACCCCGCCTCGGAGACGACGGTGTACTGCCACGTCGGTGACCGCACCGCGCACACCTGGTTCGTGCTGAAGTACCTCCTCGGCTTCGAGAAGGTCCGCAACTACGACGGTTCCTGGGTCGAGTGGGGCAACATGGTCCGCATGCCCATCGCCCGGGGCCAGGCCCCGCACGCATAAAGAACTTTCCGACGCCCCCGGCCCCGCGCACCCGCGCGGGGGCCGGGTTTTTCGCGTTCCCCGGCCCGACGGTTTCGCCCCCGAAAGTGCCGGACGGCGACATGTCCCCGCGGCACGCCGAAGATAACAAAATGATTTCAGGGCGGTTCTACTGGCGATTCACGATCTTTTCGGGCAAAATCTCGAACCTGACGGAATGCTCACGTTTTTGTGTGCAAGAATAGTCGCATGCGTCGCGCGGCCGCCTCACGCGGGCGGGCCGACGCGAACCACCAACGCAGCACATGAAAGGGACCCCCAAAGTGGCAGTAGAGACCAAGAAGATCACGAAGGTCCTCGTGGCCAACCGCGGCGAGATCGCGGTCCGTGTGATCCGAGCCGCCAAGGATGCGGGCATCGCCAGCGTCGCCGTCTACGCCGAGCCGGACGCGGATGCGCCGTTCGTCGGAATGGCAGATGAGGCGTTCGCCCTGGGCGGCCAGTCCTCCGCCGAGTCCTACCTCGTGATCGAGAAGATCATCGAGGCCGCCGCCAAGTCCGGCGCCGACGCCGTCCACCCGGGCTACGGCTTCCTCGCCGAGAACGCCGACTTCGCCCAGGCCGTCATCGACGCCGGCCTCATCTGGATCGGCCCTCCGCCGTCCGCCATCGCCGACCTCGGTGACAAGGTCACCGCCCGCCACATCGCCCAGCGCGCGAACGCCCCGATGGTGCCGGGCACCAAGGACCCGGTCGCCGGCGCCGAGGAGGTCGTCGCCTTCGCCGAGGAGTACGGCCTGCCGATCGCCATCAAGGCCGCCTTCGGTGGCGGCGGACGCGGCATGAAGGTCGCCTACAAGATGGAGGAGGTCGCGGAACTCTACGAGTCCGCCACCCGTGAGGCCGTCGCCGCCTTCGGCCGCGGCGAGTGCTTCGTCGAGCGCTACCTGGACAAGGCCCGCCACGTCGAGGCCCAGGTCCTCGCCGACATGCACGGCAACGTCATCGTCGCCGGCACCCGCGACTGCTCCCTGCAGCGTCGCTTCCAGAAGCTCGTGGAGGAGGCCCCGGCCCCGTTCCTCACCGACGAGCAGCGCGCCGAGATCCACGAGTCCGCCAAGCGCATCTGCCGCGAGGCCGGCTACTACGGCGCCGGCACCGTCGAGTACCTCGTCGGTTCCGACGGCCTGATCTCCTTCCTCGAGGTCAACACCCGCCTGCAGGTCGAGCACCCGATCACCGAGGAGACCACCGGCCTCGACCTGGTCCGCGAGCAGTTCCGCATCGCCGAGGGCCAGAAGCTCCGCTTCACCGAGGACCCGACCCCGCGCGGCCACTCCTTCGAGTTCCGCATCAACGGCGAGGACGCCGGCCTGAACTTCATGCCGGCCCCGGGCACCGTGACCCGCTACCAGCAGCCGGACGGCCCGGGTGTCCGCGTGGACTCCGGCGTCCGCGAGGGCTCCGTCATCGGCGGCCAGTTCGACTCCATGCTGGCCAAGCTCATCGTCACCGGCGAGAACCGCCAGGAGGCGCTGCAGCGCGCCGCACGTGCACTGGACGAGTTCATCGTCGAGGGCATGCCGACCGTCATCCCGTTCCACCGCCACATCGTCGAGAACCCGGCGTTCGTCGGTGACGAGAACGGCTTCGAGATCTACACCAAGTGGATCGAGGAGGTCTGGGACAACCCGATCGAGCCCTTCGTCGACCCGGCCGACCTGCCCGAGGACGAGTCCGTCCCGGCCCACAAGGTCGTCGTCGAGGTGGACGGCCGTCGCGTCGAGATCTCCCTGCCGGGCGATCTGGCCATCGGTGGCGGCGCCGCCCCGAAGAAGAAGGCCAAGAAGCGCCGCGCCTCCGGCGGTGCCGCAGGTGCCTCCGGTGACGCCGTGGCCGCCCCGATGCAGGGCACCGTCATCAAGGTCAACGTCGAGGACGGCCAGGAGGTCGCCGAGGGCGACGTCATCGTGGTCCTCGAGGCCATGAAGATGGAGAACCCGGTCAAGGCCCACAAGTCGGGCAAGGTCGAGGGCCTGTCCGTCGAGGCCGGCGCCGGCGTGACCAAGGGCCAGGTCCTGCTCGAGATCAAGTAGCGGCCCACCCGAACAGAGAAGCCCCGCCACTCCCGGAAGGAGTGGCGGGGCTTCGGCCTTGTCCAGCTAGGCGATGACGACGATGAGGTCGCCGCCCTCCACCTTCGTGGCCTGGGCCAGGGCGACGCGGTCGACCACGCCGTCCTTGGTGGCGGTGATCGTGGCCTCCATCTTCATGGCCTCGATCACGGCGACCGGGTCGCCGGCCTTGACCTCGTCGCCCACCTTCGCGGTGACCATGACGACACCCGCGAACGGCGCGGCGACGTGGCCCGGGTTGGTGGTGTCGGCCTTCTCCGCGGAGGCGGTGACGGACTCGACGGAGCGGTCACGGACCTTCATCGGGCGGATCTGGCCGTTGACGTTGGTCACCACCTGGCGCATGCCCTTCTCGTCGGGCTCGCCGACGGCGTCGAGACGCACGACCATCGGCGGCTGACCGTGCTCCCCGATGAGGCGGATGACGTTCTCCTCTCCCTCCTTGAGGCCGTAGAAGAACACGCGGTCCTCCAGGGCGGCGGTGTTGCCGTACTGGCGGCGGTGCTCCGCGAACTCGGCGGCCTGCTTCGGGAACAGCAGCCTGTCCAGGGTCGAGCGGCGGGTCTGGCGGTCCTCGCTCTGCAGGGCCTCCGCGTCCTCCGGGGAGACGTCGACAAGCTTGGACTGCGTGGAGGAACGACCGGCCAGGGCCTTCTCCCGCAGCAGGGGCCAGCCGCCGGGCGGGTTGCCGAGGTCACCGCGGAGGAAGTCGATCACGGAGTCCGGGATGTCGTACTTCTGCGGGTCGTGGGCGAAGTCGTGCGGGTCGACGCCCGCACCGACGAGATGGAGCGCCAGGTCGCCGACGACCTTGGAGGACGGGGTGACCTTGGTGGGGCGGCCCAGCATCTCGTTGACGGCGGCGTAGTAGTCCTCGATGAGCTCGAAGCGGTCCTCCAGGCCCAGGGCCTTGGCCTGCGTGCGCAGGTTCGACAACTGACCACCCGGGATCTCGTGCTTGTACACGCGGCCCGTCGGGCCGGGCACGCCCGCCTCGAAGGGGGCGTAGAGCTGGCGCACGGCCTCCCAGTAGGGCTCGAGGTCGGACACGGCCTGCAGGGACAGGCCGGTGTCGCGGTGGGTGTCGGCGAAGGCGGCGACGATCGCGGACAGCGAGGGCTGCGAGGTCGTGCCGGCCAGCGGGGCGGAGGCGCCGTCGACGGCGTCGGCACCCGCCTGCGCGGCGGCCAGGTAGGTCGCCAGCTGACCGCCGGCGGTGTCGTGGGTGTGCACGTGCACCGGCAGGTCGAAGTTGCTGCGCAGCGCCTTGACCAGGCGGGAGGCCGCGGTCGGGCGGAGCAGACCGGCCATGTCCTTGATGGCCAGGATGTGGGCGCCGGACTCGACGATCTCCTCGGCCAGGCGGAGGTAGTAGTCGACTGTGTAGAGCTTCTCGTTCGGGTCCAGCAGGTTGCCGGAGTAGGCCATGGCGACCTCGGCGACGGTGGTGCCCGTCTCCAGGACGGCGTCGATGGCCGGGCGCATCTGGGAGACGTCGTTGAGGGCGTCGAAGATGCGGAAGATGTCGACGCCGGAGTCGGCGGCCTCGTTGACGAACGCGCGGCAGACGCTGTCCGGGTACGGGGTGTAACCGACGGTGTTGCGGCCGCGGAGCAGCATCTGGATGTTGACGTTCGGCATGGCCTTACGCAGCTCGTCGAGACGCTCCCACGGATCCTCGTGGAGGAAGCGCATCGCCACGTCGTAGGTGGCGCCACCCCAGGCCTCCACGGAGAACAGCTCCGGGGTCATGCGGCCCACGTGGTGGGCGGCGGCGACGAGTGCGGAGGAACGGATGCGGGTGGCCAGCAGCGACTGGTGGGCGTCACGGAACGTGGTGTCGGTGACGGCCAGGGCGTCCTGGCTGCGCAGCTGCTCGGCGAACTTCTGCGGGCCCAGGTCACGCAGGACGTCCCGGGAACCGCGCGGCAGCGGGCTGTCGTCGCGGGCCGGCAGCTTGGTCACCGGGCGGATCTCGGTGGGGCGCTTGCCGTGCGGGCGGTTGACGGTGACGTCCGCGAGGTAGTTGAGGATGCGGCCGGCCTCGTCGTCGGCCGGCGGGGCGGACAGCAGGTGGAGGTGCTCACCGATGAAGTTGGTGGAGATGCGGCGGGTCTGGAAGTCCTCCTCCCGCAGCAGGGCGCGGAGGAAACCGATGTTGGTGGCCACGCCCGAGATGGTGAACTCGTTGAGCGCCCGCTGGGCACGGGCGACGGCGGTGGCGAAGTCGGCGCCGCGGCAGGTCATCTTGACCAGCAGGGAGTCGAAGTTCGGGGAGATCTCGCCGCCGAGGGACGCGGCGCCGTCGAGACGCACGCCCGCACCACCCGGGGAGCGGTACGCGGTGATGGTGCCGGTGTCGGGGCGGAAGTTGTTGGCCGGGTCCTCGGTGGTGATGCGGCACTGCAGGGCCGCGCCGTGGAGCTTGATGGACTCCTGCGTGAGGCCGAGGTCCTTGAGGGTCGCGCCGGCGGCGATGTTCATCTGCGCCTTGACCAGGTCGACGGAGGTGACCTCCTCGGTGATGGTGTGCTCGACCTGGATGCGCGGGTTCATCTCGATGAAGACGTGGTTGCCGTTCTCGTCGACGAGGAACTCGACGGTGCCGGCGCACACGTAGCCGATGGAGCGGCAGAACTTCACGGCGTCGGCGCAGATCTGGTCGCGCAGGGCCGGGTCGAGGTGCTGGGCCGGGGCAATCTCCACGACCTTCTGGTGGCGGCGCTGCAGGGAGCAGTCACGCTCGTAGAGGTGGATGACGTCGCCGGTGTGGTCGGCGAGGATCTGGACCTCGATGTGCTGCGGGTTGAGCACCGCACGCTCGAGGTAGACATGGCCGTCACCGAAGGCGGCCTCCGCCTCGCGGGAGGCCTCAGTCGCCAGCTGGGCGACGTCCTCGGGCTTCTCGATGAAGCGCATGCCGCGTCCGCCGCCACCGGCGACGGCCTTGACGAAGATCGGGAAGGTGAAGTCCTTCGACATCTCGACGAGCTCGTCGATGTCGGTGGACGGCTCGGAGTCCTGCAGGACCGGCAGGCCGGCCTTCCGGGCGGCCTCGACGGCGGCGGACTTGTCGCCGGTCAGGTCGAGGACCTCCGGCGGCGGGCCGATGAAGGTGAGGCCGTTCTCGGCGCACTCGCGGGCGAGCTGGGCGTTCTCGGAGAGGAAACCGTAGCCGGGGTAGACGGCGTCGGCGTGGGTCTTCTTGGCGGCGCGGATGATCTCGTCGATGTCGAGGTACGCCTTGACCGGTGATCCCTCGGTGCCGATGCGCACGGCCTCGGAGGCGAAGGAGCGGTGGTGCGAGTTGCGGTCCTCCTTCGGGTAGACCGCGACGGTGGAGGCACCGGTCTCGAAGGCGGCACGGAAGGCGCGGACGGCGATCTCGCCGCGGTTGGCGACCAGCACCTTTGTGAAGGCTGGCAGAGTGGTTGTGGCCACGGTGGGGTTCCTTTCCGAACGTCATGTCGGGGGTGTGTCTGAGAGCGGGTGAGCTCTCTGGCACACCACAGTATCGCAAGAAAGAGGGTCGTCTTCGGGGGAGTATCCCCTAGTCACAGGGGTTATCTGCAGGTGGTGGAGCGGGTGCGGCCCGTTTCCGGACTCCGCGGGACGGGCGCCCGAAAGGCCGTTTCTGTCCCGCCCTGCGGAATGAGCCGAAAGGTGTTCCGAACAGCGAAACCCACGCGCACCACCCCAATGTGTGGGCAGTGCCGTGGGCGTCGCGGTGGTCCGGTGCCGGCCGTGGGGCTAACGAGCGGCCAGCGGGGTGACCTGGCGCTGCTCGGGGCCGTTGTAGGCGGAGAGCGGACGGATCAGGGAGTTGTCGTTGTACTGCTCCACGATGTGGGCGGTCCAGCCGGCGATGCGGGCGACGACGAACAGCGGGGTGAAGAAGTCGACCGGGAAGCCGAGCAGGTGGTACGCCGGGCCGGCCGGGAAGTCCAGGTTCGGCTTGATCCCGGTGCGGGCGTCCATGGCGTCACGCATGTTCTCGTACATGGCGACCCACTTGGCGCCGTCGTGACGCTCGGCGAGGTCACGGAAGGACGCCTCCATGGACGGGACACGCGAGTCACCCTTCTTGTACACGCGGTGACCGAAGCCCATGATGAGGTCCTTGTTGTCCAGGGCGTTGTTGACCCAGTCGGCGGCCTTCTCCGGGTCGTCGATCTCCAGCATGGTGTGCATGACGAACTCGT
>LSQX01211261.1_pt4 | contig 39966 bp, 37 predicted proteins | sample 654561 | NCBI WGS metagenome assembly LSQX01 (sample SAMN04489861, study PRJNA283612) | anaerobic digester metagenome | isolation source: 4 biogas reactors fed with cattle manure at either 37C or 55C with and... | place: Denmark: Kongens Lyngby | collected 2014 | reverse complement strand
AGATGTGTATAAGAGACAGGTACTTAATGAATTCAGCAGGCGGGGTTATGCTCATAATGTTGAATGTCGCTTCCGCAAGAAAAAAGGCGGTTATGTGGTAGTTTTAGCTTCTACTAGCATCATAACCGTAGATGGTGTGAAGTACATGGTGCTGGCAGGCAAGGATATCAGCGATAGTAAATCGATATAAGTGATGTTTCCCTAGGTGTATCCGGGGATTTTTTATGCCCACTCCAGATACAAGGGCAACGGGAGTCATAAATGGGGTTTTGGGGAAGAACCTTTGCTATAATGTACCCAACCGGTTGATTGCCGAGTTGAGGTGAACATCAATGAAAGATTATTGCACTCAGAATAAGGGCGACTGTAAAACCTGCCCGGTGGCCAAAGGGAACCGCGACTGCATGTACCGGCTGTTCGAAGTGGCCGGCTGCAAGGACAGGTGCGATACCTGTCGCTGGTGGACCGCCTGTTCGAACTCCTCACCAGGTGGTCGCTGTAAGAACTGGACCGAATGAAGAGATACTTTTATGGCTGGAAATAAGTGACGCTGGAGAAGGGGAGATTGTTTTATAAGCGTCTACAATAATAAGCATTTGTTGATGGAAAGCCTTCTAAATAAGGGTGGTTGGACATCCGGGGCGGTAGCTGGAAGAAGTGGTACTGGTCAAGGCCTCAAGCCCAAAGTGGGATTGAGTTTGCCAAATTGAGCGGTTCATCATCCCTAAGACATAGGAGGGCATTGAATGGGACACCTAAGTCACAGCAAGGATGAATTGGTATACCTTGCCTTGGCCGAAAGGCTCAATCGGGAGCCAGTGGGAATTAAGATCAATGAAACCATGATGGCGCTGTTGCGTCGTCTTTATACCGAAAGCGAAGCGCTGGTAGGCAGCCATTTTCCCATAGTACCCATCCGGCTTGACAAGATCGCAGCGATCACCGGCATGAGTGAGGACTATTTGATGCCCACCCTGGAAAGCATGGCCCAGAAGGGGTTGGTAATCGACCTGCCCCGTCGGGATACGATCTATTATAGCCTGGCGCCCATAATGATTGGCTTCTTCGAATATACTTTTATGCGGACTCGCCAGGATGCCGATATGCGTGCCCTGGCTGAGCTTTTTAGCACCTATTTCAACGACCGGCAAGCCCGCGATCTGATGGCCAGCGCCGAAACCCGGATGGAGCGCACCTTGGTCTATGAGCGCCTTATTCCCGCCGCGGTGGAGACCGAAGTATTACCCTATGAAAGAGCCAGTGAGCTGATCCGCCAGGCAGGAGGAGGCGCTATCTCGTTATGTGCATGCCGCCATAAGGCCAGCCACCTGGGCAAAGCCTGTGATGCTCCGTTGGATGTATGCACGACCCTGTACCCGGCAGCGGAGTGGATCATTCGGAGAGGCTTGGGCAGGGCTGCCACGGTGGACGAGTTGCTGGAGGTGCTGGATAGAGCGGAGGAGTTGGGACTGGTCCATAATTGCGACAACGTTATGAACCAGCCGGCTTACTTATGCCACTGCTGCAGCTGCTGCTGTGTAGTTATGACCACCATCACAGAATATGGCAAGTATCCCACCCATCCCAGCAATTTCATCCCTGTCCTGGAACCGGACGAATGCACCAGCTGCGGCATCTGTGCCGACCGCTGCCCGATCAAGGTCGTAGCCATGAAGGATGATGAGGGGCATGAATCCCCGTTGTTCAACCAGGAATTGTGCCTGGGCTGCGGGGTGTGCGCCTCCATGTGTCCGACCGGGGCTATCACCATGGCCCGCCGCCCCAGATTACATATACCCCCAAAGACCACCCGGGAGAGGAATTCTCTGATGCTTACGGAAAGAGGGAAAAAGTAGCGACGACCAGTCTACGCGAGCTGGTCGTCTGCATGGTTCTTGTTTTTTGGTTTGTATACTGCATAATGCTCAACCAGATCGGCCAGCAAGTTGGTAGCGATCTCATTATCCCCGCCTCGGGGTACGATTAGGTCGGCGTAGCGCTTGGAAGGTTCCACGAAGGCTTCATGGGCGGGCCGAACCGAGGTCAGATAGCGCTTGATAGTATCATCGTAACTTATGCCGCGCTCATGGATGTCCCGATTCATTCGACGGATCAGGCGGATATCAGCATCTGCGTCCACAAAGACTTTGAAATCCAAAACCTCTCGCACCTCCGGTATCGCCAGCACCAGGATACCCTCCAACAGAACCACTGATTGTGGAGCCAGCGGAAAAGTCGCGGTGCCCCGGGTATACTGGCCGAATTCATAAGTAGGGACATCTACTACCGTCCCCTGACGCATCTGGGTCAGATGAGCTATCAGTAGTTCACTGTCAAAAGCGTTGGGGTGATCCATATTTAGTTGCTTTCGTTCTTCCAGGGTCAGGTGCGACTGGTCCTGGTAGTACCAATCCTGGGATAGGTAAGCTACATTCTCTTTCCCCAGCTTTTCAGTTATGGAGCGGGCTACGGTGGTCTTCCCGGCTCCGGAACCGCCTGCGATACCGACAACCAGCATCATACCATCCCTCTTCTTATAGGTTCAATACTTATTTAGTCCATTCTACCAGAGTGTCCGAGCGGAAGTATACGACCTCGACCAACGCTTTAAAACAGATGTATATCTTTGTTGCCAGTAGCGGCAACTGCCTTAAAATGGGCAAGAGTGTTGCACCAACGCATGGCGGGGAAAGGGGTCAACAATATAGCTCGGATTACCATATGCCATGGAAGGTTATCAACAGGTCGTTTAAATAGTGGCGACGATCATAACTTTAATTGAGGGTAACCTTTATAGCTCTGCAGGCAACTCCGTGAGGGAAATACCTTTGTCGTGTATATAATCCAATGCTATAATATAGCAAACTATCTGTGGTTACCAAGGGTCGATCATCCACTCTTGTGGCATGAAGGGAGAGGATGCTATCTCTATGAAGAACGTACTGAAATGGGGTGCTCTGTTGGTCGTACTCGGTTTTGGGGCGATGCTGTCTACCAAGATTCCCGCTCTGGGATTGGCAGAGGCTGGATTTTGCGGCCGGTGCCATGCCATGGATGTGCAGGTGAGTACATATCTGGAGGGCATCCATGCCCAGGATGCCAATTGCGGTGACTGCCATGATCCGCACGGACTGGTAACCGGAAGTTTATTCGCTACCTATACGGGAATGCGGGACGTCTACCGGGTGGTCACCAACACTACCCCGGTGGAAATACGGGCCACCAATTTATCCAGGGAGGTGCTGCAGGACAATTGCCTGCGCTGCCATGCTGATGTCTTGGGATATATCGGTGATACCCGCGAAGATGGCGGCTGGCATTGTTTCGATTGTCATAGGGACGTAGTCCATATTAAATAGGTGAGGAGGGTGATGATATTTGCAGCCGGACAAGATAAAGAAGTTGGTCATAGTCACAGCGTCGGTACTGGTGGTGGCTTTGGTGGCAGTAATATATTTTTTCAACCGCCATAATAATATTCCCGTTTTGGAGATACCCAAAGTGGCAGTGACCGGCAACACAACTATTTCCGAGACGTGGGCAGGATTCTACCCCTCCCAGTGGGCCAGTTACCTGGAGAATTATGCTAACACTGAAAAACCGTCTCATTATGATACCAAGCCTTATATGAAGCCCATATATCATGGTATTGGATTCTTTGCCGAGTATAATGAACCTCGCGCTCATACCTACACTATCGAAGACATAAAAGCCATCGATCCGGCCCGGACAAAATCGGGGTCCGCCTGTTTTACCTGCAAATCTACCCAGGTGCCGGAGCTTATGGAAAAGTACGGAGCTCAGTACTATCTGATGTCCTTTGACCAGATCAAGGACGAGGTAACCGAACCGATCGGCTGCGCGGATTGCCATGACCCCGAGACCCTTGATCTGCGCCTGTCCCGCCCCGCCCTTATCCAAGCCCTGGAACGGCAGGGGCGTGACGTTAACCAGTTGACCAAACAGGAGATGCGCAGTCTTGTATGCGCCCAGTGCCATGTAACCTATTATTTTGCCCCGGGCACCAAGGAGCTAACTTTCCCTTGGGATAAAGGTGTTAAAGCCGATCAGATTTATGCATATTATGATGAAAAGGGATTTACCGAATACACCCATGCGGATGCCGGCTCGGGATTGATCAAGGCCCGCCATGCCGAATATGAGACGTTTATGGACAGCACCCATGAATCAGCCGGGGTCGCCTGTGCCGATTGCCATATGCCTTATGTCAGTACCGGCACCAGCAAGATCAGTTCGCATGTATGGCAGAGCCCATTGAATAATATTAAGCAGAGTTGTACCAATTGCCACCAGAATGGGGAAGAGTGGCTGACGCAAAGGGTAGGCACGATCCAGAGCCAGACCATACACACCCAGGAACTGGCTGGCAATGCGGTGGTGGAAGCCATCAATGAATTGAAGATCAGCCGTGAGGCTGACAACGTAGACCAGGCCAAATTGCAGGAAGCCATGATCCTTCATCGTAAGGCTCAGTGGTATTTGGATTATGTAATGGTCACCAACGGTTACGGATTCCATAATCCAACCGAAACCCTGAACAATCTCAGTATAGCTATCGACAATGCTCACAAAGCAGTCGATGCTGCCAAAGCCGCCCGGGGAACAAGTTAGGCTTGTACAAAACACAATGAAGTTGAGGGGTTCGATTCGTGCCGGATAAACAGAACAAGGGAAATAGAAACCTGCTTTCCTGGTTAACCTCTATGAGATTCGCCATTTATCTGTTGATATTGGTCGGTGCCGTAAGCGCCTTGGGTACGATTATACCGCAAGGCCAGTCACCGGCCTTTTATTTGCACACCTATGGCAATGGGACCGGTGCTGTGATCAACCTCCTATCGCTGGGCAACCTGTACCAGGCCTGGTGGTTTTCCTTGCTCATGCTTATCCTGGGATTGACGATCCTGATATGTTCCTTCCAGCGCTTGCGCCATGCTCGTTCCCTGGCTACCGTTGGGTCCCTGGTCTTTCACCTGTCCATCGTGGTCATCCTATCCGGGGCGGCCTGGTCTCTGGGATACGCCCGCAGCGCCATGGTGGAGGTAGCCGAACAGCAGACCGTCGCCCTGGCTGACTATGGATTTGGGTCAGGACAGCTCACCCTGCATTCCTTCGTCATAGACTATTACCCTGATCTTCAGCCGCGCCAATATATCAGCGACATCAGCCTGACCGGATATGAGCAGGGGGATCACCATCTGAAGATTAACGTTAATAATCCTCTGCGGGCCGGTAATCTCAAGATCTACCAGAGTAACTGGGGATGGATGCTCAAAATCAAGCTTACCACGAATGGCTCCACGCAGGTGGTGGATGTTAAAGACTATGACGTTTTCCCGCTGGGGTCAGGTGAAGACAATGCTATCCGGGTCGTATTCCTACCGGACTACGCCGAAGACCAGCATGGGGCTTTCAGCCGCACCAGCCAGCCCAACGCCCCTTGCCTGGGGTTAAGCCTTCTGCAATCAGGCCGGGCAGTGGATATGGCCTTGATGGCTCCCGGTGAAGAGGCACAGATGGGCCAATACAGCTTTACATTCGAGGACTTTTCCTATTACTCTGGCTTGCAGCTCAAATATGATCCCGGGGTAACCTTGGTATTCGCCGGTTTCATACTGTTACTGCTCGGTCTGCTGGGCCGTTACTGGCGTCTATTTTTTTCCAGGGAAGGAGATTAGCTTATGGCAGAAAAGCTGTTTATGGTGACCTTTGTCATGCTGGTCTTGGCGGTGCTGATTAATCTGGCCCGTTTGTGGTTGCCTGTCAGCTGGCTGGATAAAGCTGCGCCGTTGCCCATGTACCTGACTGCAGCCTGCCTGCTGGTGATTCTGGCCTGGCGGACTGCCGACTTAGGACGTCTGCCCCTGGCCAATATGTATGAGTTTTCCGTTTTCATGGTGTTCGTAATCTTACTGGGCTACTTTTTTATACGGCGCTCTTTGACAGCCGTGGAGTTTGATCTGGCCGTTTCCCTGCTGCTCACCTTGCTTTTTGCCATGCTTGCTTCTCTACCTTCCGACCTGCGCCCCTTGATGCCGGCTTTGCAGAGCCGGTGGCTGACGGCCCACGTGGCGACTGCCATTATGGCTTACTCGGCTTTCGCCATCGCCTTTTGCCTGGGGATCATCTACCTTTCCCGGACCAACCAGGAAGATCCATCGCTTAAGGTAATCGACCGCCAGGTATACCGATTGGTGGTGTGGGGTTTCGCCCTGCTTACTCTGGCCATCATCACCGGGGCGGTGTGGGCTGAAGAAGTATGGGGCAATTGGTGGAGCTGGGATCCCAAGGAAACTTGGTCTCTAGTCACCTGGGTGGTGTATGCTGCTTATCTGCATGCCCGTCGGACCAAAGAGTGGAGGGGGCGGCGCAGCGCCTGGCTGGTGGTTATCGGTTTTCTAGTGGTTCTGTTCACTCTCTATGGGGTAAGCATTTTGTTGCCTGGTTTGCACAGCTATGCTTAGCCCTGGCAACTGGAGATGTAACCGTGCCGGAGGTTCCAGGCTGGACAAAATATTTAAGCACCGCTAAATGCAGAATTGTCTTAGAAACGGTGAAATAATATGAGCCTCTCCAGTAGGGGATGCTTCATTCTGCGCTGTTCTATCCTCGCCATGATTTTCACTAATTATTGCCATATATGATTTGCCCAGCATATACTGTGAGTGAACGAACGTACACTCGGAGGACATATGATGCCGATTCCTGAACGGAAGCAAAGCAAAGAACGACGACAGCATCTGCTCCGCTGTTCGCTGCAGCTTTTCATCGACAAGGGTTATTTCAATACCACCATAAGGGATATTATCGCCGCCTCTGGAGTTGGCACCGGGACCTTCTACAATTATTTCGTCGATAAAGAGGATGTCCTGAAAGCTCTGCTGGAGGAATTCGCCGAACAGATCATAGCTGGCATCAGCCAATATTACATGGAGGAAGAAGACTTATATGAGCGATTCGTGGAGACCAAGCGGATTACCATGGAGATATTTGCCCGTAACCAGGAATTGTCTGAATTGTACAGCCGGGTGGCCGGTGCCAGTGAACCGATCGATCAATGCCTGAAAGCTTTCGAAGACAAACTGATCGGGTTCTATTCAAGAAACATCGAATATGGGATCCAGCAAGGCAGGTTTAGAAATGTACCAGTGACCCCGGTGGCTCACTCGATTCTGGCCACGGAGAAATTCCTCCTCTACAAATGGGTGGTATTGAAGGATATCAGCAGAGAAGAGATGGTCGCGATGGTGGTGTCATTCCACCAAACCCTGGCTTGGGGGTTATTAGCCGACCAATAGATAAGAGCGGAGAAATAAGGTTTTTCAAGAACTCGAAACGAAAGGCGGGGATGCTCACCAGGATGCCAGCAGACAAGAACAGTCACCACTAGTGTGATATTTTAAAAAGGGAAAGGTTACTGATAGGTACGGAAGCAGCAGCCGAAGGTTTTGTGGGGGAGGATGATGATAATGAGGCGGATCAATCCGGAACACATCAAGGGGATAATCGAGATGATTAACCAGGGACCCTATTTTGTGCTGTTGAACATGGTGGTCACGGATTTGGGTATAGGTTACTGCCGGGTGGAGTGCAAACTGGAGAACAAGCATTGGAATCCTTTCGGCACGGTACATGGCGGTGTTTATACCTCACTGATCGACACCGCCGCCTACTGGGCATCCTATTGCGAAATCGAAGAGGACGCCGGTTACACATCCCTGGATGTGCAGGTGGATATGCTGGGAGCCGCGCAAAAGGGGCACTTGGTGGTGGAAGGCAATCGTATAAAAGTAGGGCGCAGTGTTTGCAAGTCGGAAGCGGTCATAAAAGACACCAGCGGCAGGATTCTAGCCCACGGGACCTCCAAGCAGTTGGTCACTACCGGCGGCATGCAGACTATAAGCCAGGCGGCGGCTTCCATGGGCTACATAGCTTTGCCGCCCAAATTCATCTATACCGATTAGGTTATCCGCTGAATACTTGGATATCAAATAGTTAATATGGCCCCACTGCTACGGAATGGCTAACTGGGCCCCGGCATCAGTCGGGGCTTTTAAGGTAAAGGCTTTCAAAAACGGCAAGTGACCCAACGAATAGGCCAAACCAACGAGGAAGCCGTTATGATGGGCTGTTGGCAACATAGATGTCCTGATGGTTGCAGACTATGGTTTGGTAACTGCCGTGGACCTTGAGGTGGAGCCGCACCTTGTGGCCCCAGAGGCGGGCTATATATTTCAAGGTTTCATAGGCATGTTTCAGCAGCAGTTCCCGGCCATCCTGTTCCTGGGCCAGATCCAGGACGTTGCCGGCACCGATGTCGATCACCTTTATCACCGGCACCCCGTTCATACCCACATTGGTCAACAGGGTGTCACGGATCTTTTCCCAGCCTGGTTGGTCGGGGACCTCGGTTACCACATAGTTGCTGCCTGCTTTGCGGTACTGGAACAGGTTAAGCTCCCGGCACAGTTCCTCATCCAGATAGCGGCGGATAAAGGACACATCCCGTTCCTGCTCACGTATGCTGAAGAGATGGCGCTCATCACTCGATTCACGAGCGAGTTTTTTCCACATTGCAAATCCCAGGTGATAGGGATTGAGTCCCCCCTCATGGGCGCAAACCACTTGATTGTGCCGCTTTATAAATTCCAGATGCATCTCCTGGGGCAGCTGCAGGTGGTTAAGGATCCGGTTGTGCCAAAAGCTGGCCCAGCCCTCGTTCATGATTTTGGTTTCAATCTGGGGGATAAAATACATGGTTTCTTCGCGCACGATGCCAATGATGTCTTTTTCCCAGTCAGTCAAGCGGGCGTAGCGCATCAAAAACAATAGAATATCCTCTTCAGGCTCCAATGGTATTTGGTTCCAATCTGGAACCTCCTTCTTGTCAGCGTTCCCAGTCGGCGGGGAATCGTAATACGATGCCATCATCCGTTTCCTGAGATCCTCGGGAGAGAGATGCCTTTCATTGGTGATGCGGTGCACCTGAAAACGCAGGGCGTGGGCTGTGTCCAGCACCCTTTCCACCCGGTTGTAACCAATACTGGGATCGGCTATGTATTCCCGCAGCCGGTTGGCATGAGATTTGAACATCTCGGTGGTATATTCCGCCCGGGTGCCGTCTTTAAACAGACGATTGTTCTTGAAGAAATCGTTGTGCCCGCACACATGGGCAATAGTAAGCACCTGCAGCAGCAAGGTGTTTTCTTTCATCAGATAGGCCAGGCAGGGATTGGAGTTTATCACCATCTCGTAGGGGAGGCCGACCAGATTATAGCGGTAGTAGGTCTTTTTCCGTTCCCAGGCTTTACCGAAACTCCAATGAGGATAGCGTGAAGGCATGCCTGAGTAAGCCTCGTAACTCAGCATATCCTCATAATTGCAGAGCTCAAACTCCTGGGGATAGCATTCCAGGCCAAAATCGGATGCCGCCTCTTCTATAAGACGATTGTAATACTCAAGGTCGGATATAGTATACTCAGCCACTTGATCACTCCTTATTCACAATGGTCAAGAGCTTTCTGAATGCCGGCCATATGTCGTCTTTGCTGTCTATGGTAACCGCCACGAAATTATTGGCCTGCAAACAATCATCAAAATCGTCCAATATAGTCTTTTCGGGTTTATAAAACTGATTGGTGGTCTCGTTTATCTCCCCATAACCGAATAGGTTACATTGGGAGCACAACTCTCCGGCCAGGGCTAAAGCCCTGGGAGTGTCCTGGACCCAGTTGTCGCCGTCACTGCAATGAAAGGCATAGATGTTCCAGACCTCCGGGCTGTAGCGCCCGCTTATCACCGCCAAAGCCTTTTCATAGGCACTGCTGATAAAAGTTCCCCCAGATTCGCCTTTGTGAAAGAACTCCTCTTCGTTAACCTCTTTAGCGATGGTGGTATGGTTTATGAAGACCAGTTCCACATTGATGTAACGGTACCTTACAAACTGATATAGTAAAAAAAAGAAACTGCGGGCCAGGAATTTTTTGCTTTGATACATGGAACCGGAATTGTCCATCATGCAGATGACCACGGCGTTGGACTGAGGGCGCAGGTCTGGTTTTACCCTCTGATAACGCAAGTCCTCCTCCCGGAAAGGGAAGCGTTCCTGTTCCCAATCCTGCTCCAGTTCCCGCAATGATCGTTCCATAGATTTCTGCCGTTTGATCTTCTCCTGCATCGAACGCTTGCGGGCCAGGCGGGGAGGGATGCCTTTGCGTTGAATGCCCCAACGTTTGTGGCTACGCTCCGTCTCGACGTAAGAAAATTTCTTTCGTTCCATGTTGGGCAGTTCCAGGTCCTCGAACAGGTATTGGACAAGTTCCTCCAGGGTGATCTCAGTTTCAAAATAATCCTCCCCTTCCTCTGCACCGGCCTGACCGGGGCCGGAGCCTTGAGATTTATCCCGGCCGCGAATTTGGTCGCCGCGTTTCTCCTGGCCGGTCCCGGACACAATCCCAGGGCGGTTCTCTCCGTAGATGAATTGGTACTCCTGCAGCCCTCGGATAGGGACCTTGATGACCTTATCCCGACTCTTGCCGATGATGCTCTCCTCGGCGATGATGTTGCCGACATTTTTTTTGATTGAATCCTGCACCAGCTGTCGGTGGCGCCGGCGGTCCTCAGCGCTCCTGTCCCGGCCCCCGCTGTCGTAATCGCGAAATATAGCCAACTCCTATCACCTCAATCTCCAATCCTTCTAACCAGCGGCACATTTTCAGGCTGCGAATCAATCCTTACCCGGCCATAAGCCCCCAACCGTTCCCCGGCAGGCCTTTGCGGTCAGGCTGGAATCAGTCTTTCCACAAGTTATTGGCGGCGTATTTCAGGACTACATTGCAGCAGTCTTCGCAATAGCCATTCAGCTTCATCTCCTCGACCATCTGATTGTATTTCTCACCCTGCTCGCTGTCCCGGACCCGGGCCTGGGTTATCACCCGCGACAATTCCTTGACCGAAAAAGCCAATTTTTTCTCAATAGCTTCTTTAAGCGGTTCGTAGCTGTGATAATCAATCTTGCGGTCGTTTCTCAGCAGGGAGAACATGTAGGCGGTCACATCGTGGCGGAAACCGCGGGCTGCACTGCCAGTCAAACCCAGTTGGGCTTCAATCGATTCCAGGAAATATTCATCCGGGTCCAGTTCTTCGCCGGTGTTGCGGTCTTTTAGCTTTACCTTGTTGACATAGGCCTCGGCATGGTCCAGGTAATTGTTGAACAGAGATTCGGCCTGCTCCCGGAAACCATGAATGAAGGCCTTGGTGACTTCTTTCTCCAGAATCCGGTTATACTCTTTCTTGACTACGTCCTGCAGAAAGGTGAGCTGTTTCTTCTTTTCTTCATCGCTGACATCACTGGCCCGAACTGATTTAGCCAGGGTGTCTAGCACGATGATGGAGTTTATGCAATTGTGCTCCGATTCCGACAAGGCGTTATCGATAGCCTTGATTATAAATCGGGTGCTGATGCCGGAAAAACCCTCCCGTCCTGCCTCTTCACGCAGCTCCTTGATATCGACCTTCTGGGTGGCGTCCTTCTGCAGCACCTCTTCCCCATTGTAAATACGCATCTTGGTGATGATGTCCACCTTGGAAGAAGGGTTGAGGCGGCTGATAATGGCGAATATGGAAGCCATCTCGATGGTATGGGGGGCGATGTGGGCTTTGAAATTGCTTTTCTTAAGTATTTTGCGGTATATCTTGACTTCTTCGTCCAGTTCCAGGCAATAGGGGACCTCTATCTTGACTATACGGTCGAGGATGGCCTCGTTGGTATGGTCGGACTTGAATTTGTTCCATTCGGATTCGTTGGAATGAGCCAGAATGATGCCATCGAAATAGATCATGGAGTTCTTGCCGGGCGCAGGAATGGATTTTTCCTGGGTAGCGGTCAGAATGGTGTGGAGATACTCGACATCGTTTTTGAATATTTCAATGAACTCCACCAATCCCCGGTTGCCGGCGTTGAAAGCGCCATTCAAGGACAGGACCCGCGGGTCATCCTCGGGATACAGGTCCATCTTTGAAATATCGACCGATCCCACCAGTACCGAGGTGTCCTGGTTATTGGGATCGACCGGGGGTACCACCGCAATGCCGTTGCGGGCGCGAATGGAGAAATCCTTGGTGATGACCGGAAAATTTTCATACTCCCCCTTATATTCGTGAATCAGCCGATAGCGGCAGATCGGACAGAGGTCGCCTTCGATGTTCACTCCCAAGATCTCTGAAAACTTGGGCCGCAGGTGTTTGGGGATCAGGTGCATTGGTTCTTCCCGCATGGGGCAGTCCTTCAGTACATAAACGGGAGGATGCTGCTCCAGCGCCTTCTTGAGGGTTTCCATCAAAGAGGATTTACCCGACCCCACCGGCCCGACCAGGTACAGTACCTGGCGCGATTCCTCTCCCCGCATGGAAGCGGAATGAAAATAGCGGACCAGTTCCATTATGGTTTTATCAATGCCGTAAAAGTCCTCTTCAAAGAATTTATAGCGTTTAATACTCTCTTTGCCATAGATTCTTTTCAAGCGTTGGTCATCTTCGGTATTGATAGAATCTGTCCCACGGCTTACTATCACGTTGAACATGCGTTCATGAGCTAGCATGGTGATATCAGGATTCCTCTTCACCAGTTTGAGGTAATCCAGCAAGGTGCCCTCGAATGAAGTGCGCTGGCCAGATTGGCGATCTCGGTGTATTAGGGCTTGAAGATCTTCATCCATCAAGAACAATCCTCCTTTCTAACCAACAGAATTTGCTTATAAGTATCTATATGCTCCTATTGACATATTCTGAATTGATATATCAGGCAATATCTGGTGATTGGGGCTAACCCGGGCAGGATTTTAACAGATGCGAGTGGCTTCGGGGTTAGGTAGACGGGCAATCAGACAGGTATTCGCGGCAGTAATTACCAACCCCGACGGCGGCTCGATACAGAGATAAGCTGGGATACCAGAGGCGACAGAGTGGATTTATGATGTGGAGAAGACATAAATGACCACAGTATGAATTTTGACGTATAATGCCCATAGGGCGTTGAAAGAGAGAAGAGGAAGTGGTTTGATTATGAGTTCCGGGCAGGTTGAAAACCGGGGGATCGAGTCCCAGTTTTTTAAATTCTTGTGCGAGCGCTGGTCGGTACCGGTTCATAAGGCATTGGCCGTAGACCTGGCCTATCTGGGAGAAGGCAAGGCAGGCATGCGGATGAATGCCTGCCACGAATATTCCACGGTGCGGGGCAGGCTGCACGGCGGTATTTTGTCGACGGTACTGGACACCGCCATGGGGTGGGCCTTGCTATCTCTGGGCTATAATCCCATGACTACCGACATGTATACGAACTTTTTGGCGCCTGTCCTCGAAGACACCGAGTTGGCAGCCAATGCCCAGGTCATCCATCTGGGCAACCGTACCGCAGTAGCCGAGGCGGTCATGCAGGATGGCCAAGGCCGACTGGTGGCCACCAGCCGGGCGACATTTAGGATAAGAAAGATACAGTCTAGAGAAGAAGTTTAAGTTGTGGATGCGGGTTCAGCCCAGCGGGGAAGCCACCCGGATAATAAGACACAACCGCTCTTCAGTTGATTCATCTGGTCCCTATTCCTCTGGAAAACCTCGGCCTCTCGCGCCGAAACGGTGCTGTTGCGGATGGCAAGAATGTATCAGATGGAACTTGCCAGAACAGTTACAATTCATCATCTCCCCAGATCGGGGCGTCATCCTCGTTACGGTCCCCCAGAGTATTCAACTCCCCGCAGCTGCGGCAGATCCACTCCCCTTCGTCATAGATGAACGAAGTATCCTCAGCACAGGCTGTACAGTAACCCTCGATCTTGTTTTCCATGTTCAGCCCTCCATTTCCAAAAGTGCCGCTTAACAACTTCGCCTTGGTAAGCCGGGTCTACTATCTAAATTATACCTGCTTTGGACTGATTTCAATATTGGTTATTCTTCCATGCCCTGTAGCAGTCTTTGTGATGTCAAGATATATCATTTCCCCAGTCATACCCCGCCTGTGTTCAAGAGAGCGTTCATAGCCTTATGCAAGGTTGTTGAATTTGCCAAATAATTGTATATTGAGCTTAGAGTTATGCAGGTTGTTTTGCCCCGCTGCCAGTTAAGACGCGGAATCAAATGGGAAATAAAATGCAGGAGGAGTGACAATGACCAGAAAAACTATGGGTTTAAGACTGGCCCTTTACATGGTTATGGTTCTGACTTTGGGGTTGCTAGTTTCCGGATGTAGCGACTCCCCATCGGCTTCGCCGTCGGGTGATTCCAATTGGCCCACCACCCTCACCGCTTGGATTTCGGACGGCAGCGTGGCGGCCAATGAGTATACCCAGTCGCAGAAGTTCGGTGATATAGAGATTTTCACCCGCTTGGGGGAGGATGAGGTATATATCGCTATACAATCTAAAAAGGAGGGATACTTGTCGCTTGGTATCAGACCTGAAGAGCAGATGCAGGGCGGAGACATAATAACCTGCGTCATGGACGGGTCTCAGGCTAGAGTATACGATACTTATTCCTACGGCACCTTCGGGCCCCATCCAGAGGATACGGCTCAGGGCGGTACGGACGACATAATGGAGGTCAGCGGCAGCCGGCAGAACGGATTAACTACTTTCGAGTTCAAACGCCGTCTAAACACTGGGGATAGTCGGGATAAGGCATTGGTGGCGGGAAACAATCCCATCATGTGGGCAATCGGTCCTGGGCCCGATATTAGCGCACGCCACTCCAGCCGAGGTTATGGTAATCTGGTGATCCAATGAAATATTTCGGGTGGCCCCAATAGTAAGGCCGGTTTGCAGACCTGTATTTTATTACTTGAATCAGTAAAAATTCAAGATACCTGGAGCAAATACACAAAATGGTAGTAGAATTGGCAAAAAGATTGTATAGTTATATTAAACTCAGAACAGTAGGAAGAACCATTGAATATCCGGGTAATGTCGCATCATCACGGGGCTGATGGAAGGAAGGGTGACTGTGACTGGCAATAGGATTGGTATGAAATCCATCCCGGCTGACAAGAGTTCATGCATATCCGGCTTGGCGGCAGAGATTCCCTATGCGGCATCTGTCGGCCTTCCAATCATATTGTCTCCACTCGTTTTGCCATATGCCATACTCCGGTATCTGTCCGGACTATGGATGTGGGCGCAAGCTTCGTCCTTAACCAACAGTCAACCTAACTGGCGGGAATTACGGGGTCCGCCTGATCCTCTAGGAAGTCAGTGCATCCCTGTCCATTAAGGCAGATGGCGACATGGACCTGGATAAGCCTTGGGGCAGATCCGAATAAACAAAGGAGGAGGGATATGAATGGAGGGCAAGGCGCGCATAGAAAAGAGGCTTAGAACGGAACTAAGCGAGGTCAGCAAGGAGATCAAGACCCGTATAGCCAGACTGGATGAGCTGTCAGAGGAGCTCGAAGCAGGCTATGGGGAATTAGAGAAATCCCTTAACGTAAAACAGGCAGTTGTCGATCCGAAGCTAAATGACCCGGCTATGACAGGCGAGGCCGCCTGGGATTACGTATGGGACATGATCATGACCTCTGTAAATGAAATGATCGCGGAAAGTAGAGCCAGCGCCCAACGTAATCTGGGGGAACTGCTGGAGTTGTTAAAAATGCGCAAGGAAGAGATGTGCGGTGAGATCGATGTGACCAAGGCGTCAGGGCGTGAGGTCTGGGGAGCAGTCTGGAACGAAGTCTGGAACAGCACTTGGGGGGCCGTCGATAAGTTCCACCTGCAGGCTTCAGACGAGATTACCCGGTTGGGGGATGAACTCCAAGACCTGCTGGGCAAACAGGCCGAACTACAGAACAAGCTGCAGGGTCTGCGCAAGAATTGGAACGCCCAATATGGTGCTGTTAGAGGTTTCTTCGACAACCTGGTAAAAGGGAAATCCTAGTCGCCCATACTACCCGGTTTCCGGGGATCTGTTTTTACGAAACCGAAAGAGCCTTTATAGAATGGGAACCAATCTAATGTGAATATCAAAGCAGAAAATCACAGGGCTTTCGCCGCCAGGCGAAAGCCCTAATATGGTTTTAAAGGGTTATTAATGAGTGGCTGCCAAGACTTGGTGCAGCCCGGTACACATCTTGAACAGCGGCATCGATGTTGCGTCCGGTGCTGCATATTAGGCATAAATTGCAGCGAGGACTTACGCGGCGGCTACTGCTGAAGTGCATTCTTCGTATATGGGTATGGGGGCAGGCAAACCGCGCCACTGCTCTGTCGTTATCAATGAAGCATGGATCTCTGTGCCTCCCCAACCTTCTTCTTTTCATTTCATCACCCCTTTTCGTAGAATTAGTATTTTAAATGGGGCGATTTCTTGATTGTTACAGTGGCGGAAGAATAAGTTTTTCGCACAAATATGGCCTATACGGCTAAGATCTTCATGGCTCCCAACAGGCGGCATAATTCTCCGGGGCAATGTTCAAGCTAAAGCAAAGGGTCAGCATGGTACACTCCTGGCGGAACCGATCCTGGCTAAATCTATGCTCGCAGTTGGGAGGTGGCAGGATTGCCTTCGGGTGAAAATATTATTTGGCCATTTGCGGGAGCATTGGTGGGCTCTATCATCACTGCGATCATAGCCCCACTGGCGATAAAACTGGCGGTTGACAAGACCATGAAGAAGATCATCCATGGAACCGGGACGCAGGATAATTTCGTGGCTTACCTCAATCAATTCGAAAACATCCCGTTCGCCTTGTTAGCCAATATATTGCGGCGAGCCACCCGTGGGAAAGCCTTATTAAAACCAGTTGAGAATATGCGGGAGGCCAATGAATTCGAAACAGTACATTTCAACCCGGTCAAAACAGTTGGCCAGATGATTCGCGAGGAACCCCAGGTAAATACCGCGGTCACAGTCGGCACTCGGGCCAGGCGGCCGTTATACCTGGATACGCCATTGCTGTTGGCCTTGCCCCTGAGTAAAGAGAGCTACAGCCCAATGGTAAAAGAAGCATTCCTGCAAACCGCCCGCAACAATAATCAGGCGGTGTTGGTCCAAAGAGATTGGTGGCAGAGTAATGCAAAGCCGCTGGCGGGAATGATAATGCAGTTGGGGACGGTAGAACCGATAACAGATTGGCCTTTGATTCAATCGAGTCTGGCAGTGGAGTTGACCATGCCGGAGCAAGCGCCGGGCCATATGGCGGCCGGCTACCAAACGGACGGGGAAGGCCGCCCAAAGGTACGACTGTGGCAGCACGGTGCTGGCCAGAAATCCAATCTGCGCCACACGATTAGGGAAATCAAAGGGCGGGCAGGAATACCAGTCCTGATAAGAATGCGGACTAGTGACAGCCTGGAGGTCAATTTAGAAGAAGCTATCTGGGCGGGGGCGGATGCGGTAGTTCTGGAAGGAGCGGGACACACCGGCATGCTGCTTCCCAATGTGGTAGGACAGGGCTTTGGATTATCTCTTCCTCTGAGTCTGGTCCGGGCCAAATCGTACCTGGAAAGACAGGGCAGCGGAATTGAGATTATAGCACATGGGTGTTTTTGGGAACCGGCCGACTGCGTCAAAGCGTTGGCTTTGGGGGCCAGCGCGGTCATCCTGGATACAGTGCTGATATATGGCCTGATGGCCGATCAAATTACCAAAGCCCTACCCTGGTTTCCGATCGAGAGCCTGTTGCAGGAAGGATCCAAACGGGCTAACAAACTGTGTGTAAAGCAAGCCGCTATAAACATAGGCAATCTATTGGCGGCTTTCCGCGAAGAGATGGTCATCGCCGCTGATGCCTTGGGCAAAACCGATCTGGCAGATTTGAACACTGCTGACTTGTATACTTCCGATCCTTCATTACATGCCTTACTCCATATTTAAGAAAGGCTCGGAAACCTCCCCCTTGGAAAACTTCCTCCATCGAGGGTGGGCATGAACAAGGAGAGCGCCCGACCGGACCCTCTCCTTCGATCTCGATTCTATTGACGGGTGGTCCGAGTGTAAATCAAGGCCTGTATGAGAGTTAACCAGGATGGATACTATTTGATGGAAGCTTCGATCCCTCGATTGGCGAAAGCCTGAAACATATTAAACGGTTCGTAGGAATTCAGCATAGCTTCCTCAAACAGCTTCTGGAACTGTCCCTGATCCCTGCGCACTTGGGCAGCGCTCTCCTGCAGCATCTTGATGGCGTCTTTACGGGCGGCCTTGTTCATGTCCAGCTGCAGTCGGGTCATGTTGTCCCATTTTTCCTGACTCCAGTCATAAGTTCTTAACCCAGCCAACCAAAGATCCCACACCTTGTCTGCGGCATTGCTAGCCATGTCCATGCTCTTGGCTAGATTCTGTTTACTTTCTACCAACTTGACACCCTCCTTCGTAATACCCAGATGAGATTATGTCCACCGATTCGAACTCCCCGTCACCGGCCTTGCCGGTTAATCTGGCTACCTTGCTCTGATACGGACCATGATTTCTTTTTGGCGGAATGCGTGACTATTGTAACAGCAATCCCAGATAATGACAATCACGAAGAAAGAATCATATTGTCAACGAAATGCGCTTCATAGAAAGAATAGAATAGAAATAAACATAAATTAGTACCATGGTGTCTGCAATGGTTAGATAATCAGTCTCGGTGTAGAAATATTTGAAGCAAGATATGTTCAGGGCAATCATGCTCTACCCAAAACAACAATACGATAGCCGAGAAAGACCGCGGCCAATAATGGCTATTTTAGAAATTGCGCCAACCGTTCATTGGTATCGTTTATTTCAAAGCTCTGCCGGTATTCCACGTTCTCCAAGCCTTCCCGCAAAGTGGTCTGCCACCCCCGGTTGTAGAGGGCTTTGTTGGCCGCGATGGCATCCCGGCTGTTTTTCATTATCATCGCCGCCACCCTTTCCACCTCTTCCCGCAGTCCGGTTTCCGGTACCACAGAGCTAACCAATCCATATTCCATGGCTTGCCGGGCAGTAATGTTCTGGGCGGTGAAGGTATGGTAACGAGCCCGATTGATTCCTATTATACGGGGCAGGCGCTGGCTCATGCCCCAGCTGGGGCGGATGCCGAATTTGCAATGGGTATCTCCGAACTGGGCATCCTCGGAGGCGATGATAATATCGGTACACAACAGCAGTTCCAGCCCCCCGGTGAAAACCCAGCCATTGACTGCAGCGATAACGATCTTGGAAGCTGACTCGATGGCCTCGATCAGAGCCCGACCGCAGTTGTCGATTACTGGTCCCACCGCCCCTCCTTTGAATTCTATCTGGCCCAGGGCTTTCAGATCGAGTCCGGTACACCAGGCCCGTCCGGTGCCGGTGATCACTATCACCCCGACCTCGGGATCATGATCAGCTGCCAGCACCGCTTCCCGGACCCCGTCCAACATCTCCAGAGTCAGGGCATTGAGTGCTTCCGGCCGGTTCATGGTAATCCAGGTGATTCCTTGGTCCTTATCAGTGATAACGAAATCTTTTTTGGTCATGATTTGCGCACGCTCCTTTCTTTTCCTCCAATTGGTCAGCATCAGACTTAGATAGGCGAATGGTCTTTATTTTGTGCGAGACCGTTCTTGGCTGCATCGGACCTTATTACATTGTAACCTTCATCATTAGTGTTTGAAAAATATTGCAACAGAAAAACAAACTATAAAACATTGGCTAATTTCCAGGCGTAATTAACCATAATAATAGCTTGGCGGCAGGGGAAAAATATCAGTGGACTAAGCTTAAAGGAGGCATTTTATGAGTTGGTTTTCTCAAATGTTCGGCACTGGTGACAAAGCTGATGACCAAGGTAGAGAAGAAGCCTTGGAACATGAAAAAAGCGGGGATGTAAACGAGCAATCGCTCAAACTGCGAAAAGAGGAATTGGATATTGCCAAGAACCGCGTTGATATCGGCAAGGTAGAAGTGGGCAAGGAAATAGTCGAGGAACGGCAGACAATCCATGTTCCAGTTTCTCATGATGAAGTGATTATCGTAAGGAAGACCATAAACGAGCCCAGCGATCGACCCATTGGCGAGGATGATGAAGGTCATTTCAGTATGTCAGTTGGTGAAGAGCGAGTTGAGGTAGGCAAGCATACCGTGGTTACCGGTGAGGTGTCCGCCCGTAAACGGGAAGTTGAAGAGGAACGTGAGGTAACCGGGACGGTTCGCCATGAAGAGGCTCGCATAAGCAAGGATGGGGATGCTCGTATAGTGGATGATCATGAACAGCTTTCCTAAGCTATAAACTCCATAGGTTCAATGTCTGACCATTTACAAGCCCAACCCCCATTGGCGATGGGGTGTTGGTAAACCGTTCCCCAAACCGTTAATACAGCAGCAAACCTACCACTGGCGATGGGGGTTGGGCCGAAGAGGAAGCGCCGTGGGTGACAATCCAAGCAAAAAGAAATTTATATTGAGAGAGGAAGTGCCATCTTTCCAAAAGCATTGGGTACCTACCAGTGAAGTCGAATGGCACACAGAAACGGTAGTCGAGGAGACAACCATAACGATTCCGTTACGGAGGCAGGAATTGATAGTGGAGAGAAGATGCCTTGATCCCAATGCGGTCGGGGTGGAGACGAAGGTGGAAACAAGTCGCTTTATACTGCGAGAAGAGCGAGTAAATTACCAGGTAAGACCATTCGATATCGAGTCGGTGCTGATTGGCAAACAACCGGTAAATAGTCATCAGGCGATTGAGGTTTTCTTAATAAGAGAAGTCTTGTCCATAAAGAGGGATCCGGGTATGAATCCAGAGATCATCTTCGAGTAGTCTTGTTCGTTTTAAGATCCTTGCGGCTGGAATTAGCTGACAAAATGACAAATAAGAAGCGGGTCCTCTGTCGAGGGGACCTGCTTCCATAGACCATGGTGGACGATTTGCCAGCGGCTATCACCTTATGAAGTAGAGGATCAAACCGACTAGACCGGCGGCGATGGCCACCCAATCCAGCTTCTTGGTGGTAGCGGTGGCTGTAGACCGAACCGTCGCGGCTATATATTCACCCAAGCCGCCCAATATTATAGCCGCTATTCCCATGAACAAGGGCTGATAGAAGAAGCTCAACATTCCGGCTATGACTGCCAATAAAGCTATCCATAGATTCATTGCCCAAACCTCCTTTATCATACTTTTCGCCTGCCGAAGAGTGGTCTAACACAGATATATTCGCCTCGTGTCAGTTTATGACACTTGGCTGTGGTTTCTGTCACCAAAGAGTGGCGCACCTGCCTCCTCCCATTTGGAGGGAATGATGCTGGTACCCTACCATCAGCGATCGTTTTGATTGTCAAAATCTGCATGCCAAACTGGAGGATATCATATATAATATGCAGTAATGTTAATCTGACCGGAATGTGAAAGGAGACACAGCTTTATGCTCGGAAAATCGGTCCAGGAAATCAATATAGGTGACACCGCCTCGTTCACCAAAACCGTTACCGAATACGATGTCTATTCGATTGCAGGGGTGACAGGCGATTTCAATCCAGCCCATATCGATGCGGAGTTCGCCAGTGAGACCAGCTTCGGTAAAAGGATTGCCCACGGTATACTATCGATCGGCTTTATTTCAACCGTATTGGGGACCCAATTACCTGGTCCGGGTTCCATATACGTCCACCAATCCTGCGATTTCAAGCGTCCCATATTTATCGGCGATACCATAACCTCGACTGTTGAGGTTACCAAAAAGGATGAAGAGAGAAACCGGGTATGGCTGCATACATACTGCAAAAACCAGAAGCAGGAACTGGTAGTCGATGGCGAAGCCATCATGATGCCCACACGCAAAAAAGGATAAATAGTCTTCACCCACCGCCCCCATATTGTCTTACTTAAGCTGGTTGCAAAATATACCTGCCCGTGGTACGATAAAAAATGCGTTATCCCAAATGGATGTCAGATTATGTGTAAAACGCAAATTTAAGGGGGATAATTAGAATGTTTGATACCAAGGATAATTTAGCCCAAAGTTTTAAACTCTTGGAAGACTCTATGGAGAAAATGTGGGATTTCTGGTCGATGAGTATGAAAAGCCTGACCGCTACCCAGGAACAGATAGAGGAGATAACCCGCAAACAGATGGAACAGAGTAAGGCCGCCCTTGATGGGATGACCAAGTTCCAAGGAGAGTTTAATAAGCAGGTACGTAATAACCAGGAGCAGTTTCAGAAGATGGCTGAGACTGCATTCACGAATACTTATGAGCAGGCGAACAAGGCCAATCAGCGGTTGGTTTCTGACCTGAGCGACCAGGTCAAGGAACTGAACAGCCAAATATTAAAAAACCAGGACCAGGTCGGTAAGATGGTGGATGAAACTGTGGCCAGGACTTATGCCCAAGTGGAAAAGTCCCGTCAGGATGCGATTGCTGGCTTGAGTGCCAAGGTGACTGAAATGACCAAGCAGTTCCAGGGTAACCAGTCCGCAGTACAGAAGATGGTCAAGGATGTGGTGATGAAAACTTATGAACAGGGGGAGAATGCCAACACAGCCTTGCTTGCCGGTCTGTCGGGCCAGGTTGCTGATCTGAACAAACAGATCAAGAGCAACCAGGTTCAGATCCAACAAATGGTCCAAGACGCGGTCATGAACACCTTTGGCGATGCCAACCGGGCCAACCAAAATATGGTGTCCAGCCTGACCGCGCAGGTGGAGGACCTGTCCAAGAAAATTGTAGACCTGACCAAGCAGTATCAGAGCTTGGTCAAGAAAGCGGAAGCACCCCCAACAGCAACAGCCAAAAAGGAAGCTGTCGCCAAAAAAGCCGAATAAATAAAATAGATTAGGTGTATTCATGATCCGTTTGGACGATAACGCGATATTGGAACCAGAAGGGCCCCTCGATTGAGGGGCTTTCATAATGGAGAGCAGGACGATATTACTGCCAGTGGAGCCGAAAAGGCCCGGTGGTTATGGCAAGATGGCGAAAAAGGATTGACACTGTCATTCAGGCTTCCTCTGTTTCGAGGGCTATGACTGACCGGTCGGTGACCCTGATGGTGGCCTCCCTGCTCAAAAGGGCTTCGCACGAGTCTTCCAGCGTGTCCAGGATGCCGCCGGTATTCCGGTACCCGTCTTTTCTTACCTCCCACAGTGGTTCGTTGAACTGGTCCTCTCCGACAGTCCGGTCGTAATCGGTACCACCCCGGCAAAGACGGAACCCTTCAGCGGAGATGTGGAATGAGATATAGCGGGTTTTTTCGAAACCGTCGCTCAGCTGGCGGAAAACTATACTGTAATCGCAATGGCTTCCGGGCGTAGACTGCGGAAGACGGTCCAGTGCATAAAGGGCGTGCCCCAGACCGATGACTTGGCGCGGTTTTATATCGGGATGCTGGAGCAGTCGCCGGGCTACGTTCTTAGCGACGATGACGGCATAATAGTCATCTTCGTTGAGATCAAACCTATCCATCCAGATCATCCTTCCTGGGTATATTTTCTACATTATATCGTTACCATCATATTCAAGCAAAATTAGGTACCGTACCAGTGTATTGAAGAGCCTATATGAAGACCTCGGCAAGAGTATCCTTCAGTCTGCCCATGGCATAGACTGACCTGCCGGCCATACAGCCATGCCTGAATTGGCCCGATGGCGATCGAAGTTACTGCCTTCGGAGGAGCAAAGTCACTGCGCAGCATGGAACTATCCCGGTGGTTTCCGCTGGCACCGCCCAAGCGGAGATAGGCCTTTATCAGGTAAAGCCGGTAGCTGATAGGGTGGAGCGGGCAGTACATAAAGTGGTTGACCGCAGAGGAAGCGGGGCGCCAATGCCAGGGCGAAATCAAGAAAGGGCCGGGCTCCTGACCGAATCCGGCCATCTTCCAATCTCAACCATGATATAATGCTTTAAAACAACCGACCTTAAATGGAGTGCACATTTTTGGCGGAAAAAGAGGTGAGGTAATCATGCTGGATGAGGGGGACAAGATAAAGAAACGGCTCCTGAACACCTGCAAGACTATCGCCGTGGTAGGATTGTCGGATAATCCCCGCCGGCCCAGTTTCCGTATCGCTTCTTACCTGCAGAACCAGGGGTACCGAATAGTTCCGGTCAATCCCAGCGTGACCGAGGTCATGGGGGAGAAGGCCTACCCCCACCTGAGGGAGGTGCCGGGGCCAGTGGACCTGGTCAGCGTCTTCCGCCGCCAGGGTGTGAAAGAAATAATCCAGTCAGCGAGTGAGGCTGGCATTCCGGCGGTTTGGGTACAGCCGGGCATAGAATGCAGCGATGCGTCAGTACAGCTGGCGGGAGACAAGCAGATTGAGCTGATCAAGGGTGTCTGTATAATGGCTGAGCATAACTACCTGTCGCGCCAGCCAATGGACTAATCACTCGCACCGGGACGCCCGTCGCGGGGCGTAGGGTGTTGTACGGGGACATTATATCTGCGGTCAGGCTCAGACGACCTTTCATTATGGGTAACCTCAGCCATGCGGGCAATTATAGTCCCAATGAGCAACGGGCCAGTCTCCGGACCGGCCAGCCATGCTTATTCCCGCCAGACAACTTTTCCCCCGCTCTCTATGGTGAGGAGGATCTTTTTATAATCCAGGCCGCAGCTGAAACCACCCAGATATCCTTGGGCGTTGATTATGCGGTGACAGGGGATAAAAATAGGGATGGGATTGCGCCGGTTAGCTTGGCCCACTGCCCGCGCCGTCCGGGGATTGCCGATAGCTATAGCTATATCCTTGTAACTGGCGGTCTTGCCATAAGGGACCTGTTGCAGTTGTTGCCAAACCGACATCATGAACGGAGTTCCGGTAGGACCCAGGGGCAAGTCAAATTCCTGTACCCGGCCTTGCAAGTACAGTTCCAGTTGGCGAAATGCTTCCCTGAGCAAAGGCGTATAGGTTGCTTCCCGGGAGGGATGTTGCTCGCTTCCCGAACCTGAAGCGGGGGCTGCGAAACCGTTAGGAGATGATCATATGGATATTGACTCGGCCCGAATACTGGCGAACGGGGTGGCGATGCCCCGTCTTGGCTTGGGGGTATACAAAGTTGGCGAAGAGGAAGTGGTGCAGCCGATCAAGTGGGCGCTAGAAGCGGGTTATCGCTCCATTGATACGGCTTCCTTTTATGGAAATGAAGCCGGGGTGGGGCGTGTTCTAAAGGAATCAGGGCTGGACCGCAGCCAGCTGTTTGTAACCTCCAAGGTCTGGAACTCAGAACAGGGCTATTGCGAGACATTGGCGGCCTTTGAGCGTAGCTTGCTGCGGTTTGGTTTTGATTATCTGGACCTATACTTGATACACTGGCCGGTTCCGGGTAGATTTTTGGAGACCTGGCGAGCCCTGGAGAGCCTCTATCGGGAGCAGCGAGTGCGGGCTATTGGGGTCAGCAATTTTCAAACCCACCACCTGAAGGAACTCATGCGGGTGGCGGACGTAGTCCCCATGGTCAATCAGGTGGAACTGCACCCCCTGCTCAGTCAAGCCCCCCTGCGCGACTTTTGCAAAAGCCATAGCATCGCGGTAGAAGCGTGGGCTCCTCTCGCCCGGGGCAGGGTCCTGGACGACCAGTTGCTAGCGGAGATCGGCGCCCATCATGGCAAGGGCGTAGCCCAGGTAATCCTGCGCTGGCATCTTCAGAACGATGTGATCGCTATCCCCAAGTCGGTACACCGGGATCGTATAATAGGCAACGCCGAACTCTTTGATTTCGAATTGTCCAGCCAAGAGATGGATGCGATCGAGAGTTTAAACCGCAACCTGCGCATCGGTCCGGATCCGGACAATTTCAACTTCTGATTATGCGCTCATGAGGAGACTAAGGGTACCCTTATCGAGATGGCCGGCAAAGCCCTTTAACAGCTTAAGCAGGAAGGACGCGGCCGGATCCGAACCCACTGATTAGGGATAATACTAGTCGCTTCCACCCCTGCCCGGCTCCGTGATCTCCGAGCTGGATGGTTGGGGCAATTCCTGTACTGACCGCAGTTTCCTCTCGATGCTGCGAGAGCGCCGGGAAGCATTGTCGATGGTATTGCTGGCCTCTTGGAGTTTCTTTTTGGTTTTGTCCAGTATTTCACCGAAGGTGCCAAACTCGGATTTGACCGCCCCCAGCAATTCCCAAACCTCGCTGGTGCGCTGTTCTATGGCCAAGGTACGGAAGCCCACCGAAAGACTGTTGAGCAAGGCTACCATGGTACTGGGCCCGGTTACCAGCACTCGCAATTCGCTCTGTAAAGCCGCCAGAAATCCGGGACGGCGGGCCACTTCGGCATACAGGCTTTCCGTTGGCAGGAAGATTATGCCGAAATCGGTGGTATGAGGCGGAGCCAGGTATTTGCCCTGTACCGCGCGAGCTTCGGAACGGATGCGCTTCTCCAATTGGCGCCCGGCCTCCTCCACCTGTTCGGGCAGACCCTGTTCGCTGGCTTCGATCAGGCGCAGGTAGTCCTCGGTGGGGAATTTAGCATCGATGGGCAGCCATACCCCGCCCTCGCCCGAGTTCTGTCCGGGCAGACGGATAGCAAATTCCACCCGTTCATTGCTGCCGGGGCGGGTGGCCACATTGCAGGCATACTGCTCCGGGCTGAGAACCTGGGCGAGTATGTTGCCCAACTGGATCTCTCCCCAGATACCGCGGGTTTTGACGTTGGTAAGGACCTTTTTGAGGTCGCCCACGCCGGCGGCCAGCGACTGCATCTCGCCGAGACCTTTATGGACCATCTCCAGACGATCGCTGACCAACCTGAATGACTCGCCCAGTCTGGTTTCCAGGGAATTATGCAGCTTTTCGTCCACTGTGAGGCGCATCTTTTCCAGCTTGATGTTGTTATCCTCCTGAAGCTCCCGGAGTCGGGTCTCCACCGTCTGCCGCAGCTGAACCAGCCGGGCTTCGTTGCCGGCCGCCAGACGGTCGATCTGTTCGCCGAAGAGGCCCAACTGGCTCTTCTGCAGATGGGCGGTTTCATTAACCCGGTTCAAAAGCGCGTCCTCGAACTGGCGCAAACCATGGCTCATTTCCTCCCGGCCCTGGCGGGCATGGCTGCCGGTTTCGGTGCGAAGAGCGGAGAGATCGGCCCGTAAAACCGTCCAGGCGTGCTCCTGGCTCTTTTCCAGGATCGCCAACCTCCGTTCCTGCTCGGCCTGCAATTGCCGGATGGCCCGTAACTGAATCATTATGATCAATGCGGCTCCGGTAAGGGCCATTGTCATTATTGGAAGCAGATAATCCAATCCCCGCACCTCCTGCTGGTCATCTTTCCCTATTGTAACGGAACCGGGGCGGGAATAAAATGTCGGCATCGGCAGCCGACCATATAGAGGCTGGGTGGGGCTCCGACAATGCGAGCCAAAAGCGTGGCCTTGCGCTATAATTAATAGCAGATTAGGAAATGCACCGGTATAAAGCTGTAATAGTGAGGGGGAATAGGAAATGGAACGAATAGGGGTAAAATACAAAAAACTGGCTGCATTGGCGGCGGTGCCCGAATATGAGACCCGGGGGGCGGCTGGTTGCGATATATCTTTGGCCAATAAGGAAGAGGTAGTGCTGTATCCCAACGAGGTCCGGAGTTTTCCCACCGGCCTGGCGATTATGATTCCGACTGGCTATGAGGGACAGATCCGGAGCCGGACGGGGATGGCCGGCAAAGGCATAATAGTGGCTAATGCCCCGGCTACCATCGACGCCGACCATAACGGAGAGCTCAAGGTTATGCTGCTCAATGTCACCGATAAGCCGGTGAAAATACTGCCCGGCCAAAAAGTGGCCCAGATGGTATTTGGGCCGATAGTCCAGGCGGTCTTTATCGAAGAAGAAGACTAAACGCGATTCATCAACAACTCTGGTCGCAGTTACACTTATATTGGTTTCGCAACCCAGGTCTTGGGCAGTGGTCATGACCACCGACCGGAACCATTTATTAAGGTAAGGTTAACGGGGAGTTGAGGCAGGCTTACAACTACTGATGATCCAGAAGACGTACACGGCTTGGTGGACAATGCCCCGCATCGTCACCATGATCAGGCTAACCCGGCTGATGGTGCCATTTTATGCTCCCCCGAAAGGTCAAGGGTGAGTCCAGCTGATGAAAAACCCTTCTCCCCACTGTTTTTAACTGAAAGCATCTGGTGATCGTTGCCGTACTAAAATAAAGAAGATGCACGAGGAGGGATTGAATTATGGGATTACCGGCCGGCAAATGGAGAATTCCTCTGGCGGGAATGTTGGTGGCGTTATTTTTCATGGCGGTGGGCCTGATCGGTGGCCGGGGCGGACTAAACCCATCCCAGGCATCTGCCCAGGCCGAATTGCCGGTGGTGGGCAGTTATGAGAATCTGGTTGAACTCCTGGAGAAAGCCCAGGGTTATAGTAACCTTTATGGGCGGGTGATGATTGACAGCATGGCAGTCAAGGAGTCCAATCAGGCAGTCGTCCCGCAGGCGGCCGGTGCGCCCGCTGATGACATGGATTTCTCGGCCACCAATCTGCAGGTGGCCGGAGTGGATGAAGGCGATTTGGTAAAGACGGACGGACTCTATATATACCAGGTCAATGAGGAACGGATAAATATAATCAGGGCGCAGCCGGCCGCAGACATGGCCCTGACCGCCGCTATAGGTTTCAGTGACCGCGGTTTCACGCCATCTGAACTGTATGTGGATGGAGACCGGCTTATAGTGGTAGGAAACCGTATCAATCCGGAACCCTACCCCATGCCCTACTATGAGAACAATCAAATACAATCCCGGATTTACCCGCCCATATATTCCAGCCAGCTGACCCGGGCCATCATCTATGATATTACCGACCGCAGTCGGCCTTCCGAGGTGCGCCAGTTGGATTTGGAGGGCAATTATCTCTCCTCCCGCAAGGTGGGTTCATCCTTTTACCTGCTGAGCAACAAAAACATCAACTATTACCGCATCCAAGAGCGGCCCATAGACCCGCCGGTGTGGCGCGATACCGTGCAGGGCCAGGAGTATGTGGCAGAGAAGTACGAAGATATCAGATACTTCCCGGACCGCATCAATCCCAATTATCTTATGGTGGCCGCCGTGAACCTTGATAAGCCGGGGGCTGCAGCCGAAATCAGCACCTACCTGGGCAGTGGACAGGAAGTCTATGCTTCCAATGAAAATCTATATGTGGCGGTACAAAAACATGATTATATGATAAGACCCATGATTGGCGAGATAGCCCCAGACCGTCCCGCCGAAAGTAACACCACGGTTTACAAGTTTGGACTGCTGCCGGGCGGGGTCAGGTATTTCGGGTCTGGCCAGGTGCCGGGGCGAATACTGAATCAATTCTCCATGGATGAGCATGAAGGCTATTTCCGTATCGCCACCACCCGTGGCGAGGAATGGCGAACCGACCAGTACACTTCTTCCAACAACGTCTATATCCTTGACGACAACCTGCAGATAGCTGGCCGCCTGGAGAACATAGCCCCGGGGGAAAGTATTTATTCGACTCGTTTTATGGGCGACCGGGCTTATATGGTGACTTTCAAGAATGTGGATCCATTCTTCGTGCTGGATTTGAGCAATCCAGCCAGCCCACAAATCCTGGGCAAACTAAAGATCCCGGGCTACAGCGATTACCTGCATCCCTTCGATGAAAACCATATTATTGGCTTCGGCAAGGACACCATTGAACTCAAGACCTGGGGCGACCAGAGCCAGGCTTACTATCAGGGTATGAAGGTGGCTATCTTCGATGTTAGCGATGTCGCCAATCCGATCGAAATGAGCAAGGTCTTGATCGGTGACCGCGGTACCGATTCCGAGCTGCTGCACAACCATAAAGCCCTATTGTTCTCCGCTCCCCGCAACCTGCTGGCTTTCCCGGTCACGGTCATGGAAGTGCAGGGTTCGACGGTCACTCCCGGTGCCCAGCCCTTCCCGGCTTACGGAAGTTTCAGGTTCCAAGGTCTGTATGTTTATGATATTGATCTGGACAACGGCCTGCAGTTGCGAGGCCGTATCACCCACCTCAGTCCCCAGGATTATCAGGCGGCCGGGGACAGCTGGTACCGCAGCCGCAAAAATATTGAACGGGCCTTGTACATCGGCGATGATCTCTACACCTTGTCGGGGGATCTGGTGCAAGCCCATGATCTGGCTAGTTTGACTCTAAAAGACACTCTAACCCTCGGATCCCAATAGGGCTGCTACTCAGAAAAAGGATAGATGTAGCTTTGCCGGCACATCTATCCTTTAAAATTTAGTAAAGGAGGGGGGCGGTTAATCCATAGGCCCGCCTTCCCAGTACTGCCTTATCTTTCGCAGGGCCAGCCCTCCAAAAAACAGGCCATTGATAAATGCGACCGGCCAATACATAGATTTGAAATTGAATCCACTTTTGCCCATTACCTGAAAACGTCTCTTCATTTTATATCAATCCCTCCTTTGCTTTATCTTTTGTCACAAATTCGATTATTATAGCTGGTTTAATGTTTACAGACTGACCTGATTATGGTGATACAAGAAAATTGCCTTCATGGCGGCAAAATGATAAATTAAGAATAATGATTTTGGTGCTCCGCTATATGAGGTATTTTCATGAAAAACAAACAGAATGTTCCCCGGGCCATGCTCAAACCCCTGGCCGAGGATATAGCCAGGTATATCAAGACCAACGAGGGGTGCTTGTCGATACTGGAGATCATTGAGGATATCCCCTATGATATCCGGGCTGAAGTCATCGAAGGTCTTTCTTCTTTTCACAACCAGTTCATGGTCAACTTTTTTCAGCTAGTCAAGTTGGAATACGGCCGGGAATTCGACCTGATCTGTACCCGTGCTCTGGCCAAGTATAAATTGGCTGGTTTAGAACCCCATTTCCCGCCGTTGGTGGGAGGCGGCTTTTACCGCGCCTTTGCCAGCACCAGCCGCAATACCGGCCGCATGACCGTGGATGTGGCCTGGCAAAGACGGGATGGCCGGCTGTATGTGGAGTGTTTCTTTCTGGCCTTCAGCCCCGATGGAGTCCACAGTTTTTTTGTGATCGAAGATATGCAGCAAGAACAATATGAACAAGACCGCGATAATCAGTCGGACTTGGTGGAGGTAGATTATGGAGAGACCTGTATGTTGGTGGCCGATGCTTATGAATTTAACGTCCGGTTTATGAGCCGCCCCGCCCTAGGCCGATTTCTATACCAAAAGTACCTGGATGAGGACTTGAAGGACGAGGACAACAGTATCACTACGCTGTTGCGCAAGCTTTCTCCCCGGTTAGCGCCGCGCCAGTTGGTTAACAGCTTTTTCCACGCCCTGCGCTGCCAGGATTTCAACTACCTGTTCTCGATAGTAGACGAGGGCAGCTTATCCCAGGGGGCCTTGTTGCAGCAGATCAACCTGGCTATCAAACCGGGGACCATGTTGCTGGAAGGCAGGGTCGAGGAAATCTGTGGTTCCCACAACAACCTGGGTTTGTCGGCTTATTCCCTGACCGTTTACGAACGAGAGGTCTACCGCAGTGAATATCAATTCTCGGTTTGTCGCGATCAACTGGGACAGTGGCTGGTGACCAACATTGCTCAGACCGCTCATACCAAACTGGAAAAGGGGTCTTCTACAGATCCCTTCGCAGTGCCGGTTTTTTGTCGGGTATACGAAATTATCAATGTGGATGACCTGTTCGAGGTACTGGATCGGGTGGACAATATCCGGGAGGTGGAAGAACTCCCCTACGGCATGCATATGCGGGTCACCTGTTACGATGACGATTATAACCATGGGGTTACCTTCATGAGTGGAGTAATCGCCGATCTGGTCATCAACGGCGACGAATTTGTGATAATAGCTCAACAGCATGATACCCTTGAGGATCTGCACTCCCTGTTAACCCTTGAAAGCCCCTACCCTCTTATCTCCCGCGGTGAGTACGAACTCGGTCTGGCTACTGCTTACAGTTACCTGAGTGGGCGCTATTTGCAATTCGAGGACATCCTGTTGGATGAGCAAGAAGGGATAGCGTTCGAAGATGGCATGCGCTTTATCACTGCCCGTTATGCAGTAAAGGACCGTGCCGCAGTCCTTAGCCGCCTGAAAAGCTTACCGGGGATAAGTATGATTCTCCCCGGTCAGTTGGAGGTCGTTTATCAGCATGACAATTGCCCCCACCACCCCGGTTTCATGGCCGAGTATATAGTGGGGTCTAATTGGATAACGGTATCTGCTTTTGGCGAGCGGGACATTAGTGCAGCCCGCCAGTTTTTCGAGGAGGGTATGTATGACGCATTGGAGTTTGATGGTTTGGAGATAAGGGCGGATGGGATATTTGAGGTTCTTACCCCGGAAACCAAGAAATCTTATCCCCAGCTGGAAGGTCAGTTGAAGGAAATGTATCTCCACAAATGGTATCACTCTCATTTTGCGGCCTTGCGGGGGATGACCCCTTCGGAGGCCTGCCAGACTGAAGAGGGCACCCGCTTGCTATGGGCCATGTTCAAGCATATTACCCAGAAGGAACAACAACGGCGGGTACGGGGGGAGCGAAAGAAGATCGGGGTAAAAGAATACTTGGGCAAATTGAACCTGCAGCAGGAAGGCGAATTTTAGGATTGACAATTAGGAGAAGATTGAATTATACTCTTTCACATATTACTTAAATGGCAATGAAGGAAAATGCTTGCGTGAGGGGACGATTACAGAGAGCCGGGGAGGCTGGAAACCGGTATCGGATTTGCGCAGGTGGCTCATTCCGGAGCTGCTATCTGAACAGCCAGCTAGCGCGGGCCTATTAGGTGGGGCCGGACGAAAAAGTCCGTTATCAAGTTAGCACAAAGCATTTTAATCCGGACTTGTGCTATAAGCGGTCATGCTCGTAAGGAGTGTGGCAAACAGGGTGGTACCGCGGGAACTCCTCTCGTCCCTGATCAGGACGAGAGGATTTTTATATTCTTTTTTAAAGTATCCCCTGCGGGGTAACCCGGGGCATAGGCTGGATAGCAGGTTTAGGCACAAATCCGACTGGAGGAGATTAGACCATGAAAAGCGATATAGTAAAACAAGGATTGGAAAAGGCGCCCCATCGTTCCCTGTTTAAGTCCCTGGGTCTTATCGACCAGGAGATCGGGCACCCTTTTGTCGGTATCGTCAATTCCTATAATGATATTGTACCGGGTCACATCAACCTGGATAAGATAGCTGCGGCCGTAAAAGCCGGGGTTAGGCTGGCGGGGGGGGTACCGTTTGAATTTCAAACCATCGCCGTCTGCGACGGCATTGCCATGAACCACATCGGCATGAAGTATTCTCTGGGCAGCCGTGAGTTGATCGCCGACTCAGTGGAGATAATGGCCATGGCCCATGCTTTCGATGCTTTGGTGTTCATCCCAAATTGCGACAAGGTGGTGCCGGGTATGTTGATGGCGGCGGCTCGTCTCAACCTACCATCCATATTCGTCAGCGGCGGTCCCATGCTGGCGGGAGTGTCCAATAGCCGGGCCATCAGTGTCACCCAGATCTTTGAGGGGGTCGGAGAAGCCGCCATTGGCAAGATCGATATGCAGCAACTGGCCTGCCTTGAAGAGCAGGCTTGCCCCACCTGCGGCTCCTGTTCGGGGATGTTTACCGCCAATTCCATGAACTGCCTCACCGAGGCTATCGGAATGGCCCTGCCCGGCAATGGGACTATACCGGCGGTCTATTCTGAGCGCATCCGGCTCGCCAAACAGACTGGTCTGAAGATAATGGAACTGCTGGACCAGAACGTACGTCCCTTGGATATCATGACCCCGGCCGCCTTCCATAACGCTATCACCATGGACATGGCCATAGGCTGTTCCACCAATTCCGTGCTGCATCTGCTGGCCATTGCCGATGAAGCTGGAGTCAATATAGACCTGGACCTGTTCAATCAGGTCAGCGAGCGCACTCCCCATCTATGCAAAATAAGCCCGGCCGGTTTCCATCACATGGAGGACCTCTACCATGCCGGCGGTGTGCAGGCCATCTATAATGAATTGAGCAAGGGTGATCTGGTCAACTTGGAGGTCATGACTGTCACTGGTGCAGTCTTGGGTGAGAATATCGCTGTTGCCCCGGTGCGGGACTATGAAGTCATACGCCCTCTGGATAATCCCTACAATCACAGCGGGGGATTGGCTATCTTGTTTGGCAACCTGGCTCCCGAAGGGGCGGTGGTCAAAAAGGGCGCTGTCGATCCGGAAATGATGCAGCATCAGGGACCAGCCCGGGTATTCAACAACGAGGAAGATGCGGTAGCCGCCATCCTGGCCCAGAAGATAAGAGCCGGTGACGTAGTGGTCATACGTTATGAAGGACCGCAGGGAGGACCGGGGATGCGGGAGATGCTGACCCCTACCTCGGTTATCGCTGGTATGGGACTGGACCGGGAGGTAGCCCTGATAACTGATGGACGTTTCTCAGGGGCCACCCGGGGGGCATCCATGGGCCATGTATCGCCGGAGGCCTCTACCGGTGGACCGATAGCGTTGGTAGAGGAAGGAGACATTATCCAAATCGATATTCCTGCCCAGCGACTGCAGCTCTTGGTTGATGACATCGAGCTAGCCAACCGGCTTGGCCGGTGGACCAAACCCCAACCGAATATCAAGACCGGTTATATGAAACGATATGCCGAGATGGTTCAATCAGCCAGCCGGGGGGCCACCTTCAGGAAATGATCCCCTCACCCGAGGGATCTGGAGCGGGCCATTAAAAGCCCGCTCTTATAATTACAATTGTTGCCAACCATTGTCGGATCCATCAACATTAGTTTAATCATGGTGAGCCATGCCAGGCAGATGGCGGCGGCCCATTGAGAGCACGCTGGGACACTTATTACTGTACCCTGTACGGATTTCGGGCTTCATTGCTTACCCCAAGCAGTTTGACTATATTTAAGACAGATTTATATGGAGGTGAAGGGTGTGAAATTAAAAGGAGCCGATATTTTAATGCACTGCCTACAGAGAGAGGGAGTCGAGGTGGTATTTGGCTATCCGGGAGGAGCGGTACTGCCTATTTACGATGCCCTCTATGATTCACCCATAAAGCATATCCTGGTCCGCCATGAGCAGGGTGCTGTTCATGCTGCGGACGGTTATGCCCGGGCATCAGGAAAAGTAGGTGTATGCCTTGCCACTTCAGGACCAGGGGCTACCAACCTGGTAACCGGAATCGCCACCGCCAACATGGATTCCGTCCCTTTGGTATGCCTGACCGGGCAGGTGGCCTCCACCCTCATCGGCAAGGACGCTTTTCAGGAAGCTGATATAACCGGCATTTCCCTCCCTATCACCAAACATGGCTACCAGGTGCAGAGGACTGAAGATGTGGAGAGGATTATAAAGGAGGCTTTCTTTGTTGCCCGCACCAACCGTCCCGGACCGGTATTGGTCGATCTCCCCAAAGATGTTATGGCCCGGGAGATAGACTTTGAAGCCAATGACGCGGAGGTGAAGATACGCAGCTACCGGGTAATGAAGGGCGTCAATTCAGGCCAGATAATAGCCGCGGCGGAGGCCATCAACAAAGCCCAACGCCCGGTCATATATGCCGGCGGAGGGGTAATTGCCTCGAATGCTGCTGAAGAACTGCGCCAGATGGCGGAGAAATGCCGCATCCCGGTTACCACTACCCTGATGGGGATGGGGGCCTTCCCCGGGACCAGCTACCTCTCTCTGGGCATGCTGGGTATGCATGGGACCCGTTATGCCAATTACGCTATTGGGGAATGCGACGTGCTGATTGCCGTGGGGGTTCGCTTTGATGACCGGGTCACCGGCAAGCTGGAGACCTTCGCTCCCCACGCCCGAGTGATCCATATCGATATCGATGCGGCCGAAATTGGCAAGAACACCGCTGCCCATATCCCTATCGTTGGTGAGGCCCGGGAAGCTTTGCAGGCTCTGCTGCCGAGGCTCAAGACCCAGCTCGAGCTAACTGAATGGCACCAGATCATTGCCAAATGGAAGGATGAATTCCCCCTCCGCTATGGGAGCCCCAGCGAGGGACGGATAATGCCGCAGCACATAGTGGAGACTATCTACGACCTAACCCGGGGGGATGCCATCATCACTACTGAGGTGGGGCAGAACCAGATGTGGGCAGCGCAGTACTATTTTTATAATGAACCGCGTTCTTTTATTAGTTCGGGAGGGTTGGGGACTATGGGCTACGGTTTCCCGGCTGCTATCGGCGCCAAGCTGGCCTGCCCGGAAAAGACTGTGTTCGATATAGCCGGAGATGGCAGCATTCAGATGAATATCCAGGAACTAGGCACTGCCATGCAGTACAAAATTCCGGTGATCATCTGCATCCTCAATAACCAGTATTTGGGTATGGTTCGGCAGTGGCAGGAACTTTTCCACCAAGGTCGTTATTCCTACACTGACATGAGCCACCAGCCGGATTTCGTTAAGCTGGCCGAGGCTTACGGGGCAGTAGGGATGAGGGTCAATCGCACTGAGGATGTGCGGGAAGCTTTGCAGGAGGCCATGCAGGTCACCGATCGCCCAGTAATAATAGACTTTTGGGTGGAAAGGGAGGCCGGGGTCTATCCCATGGTTCCTCCGGGAGAATCGATCCTGAATATGTTGGGAGGTGACCTCAATGAGTAAGCACATTATCGCGGTAACTGTAGAGAATTTGCCGGGGGTGTTGACCCGGGTGACCACCCTGATTCGCCGCCGCGGTTACAATATAGACAGCCTGGCGGTGGGGGCCACTGAGGACCCTTCCGTTTCCAGAATGACGGTGGTGGTTGAGGGCGACGATATCATAATCGAACAGGTCACCAAACAGCTATACAAACTCATTGATGTGATCAAAGTGGTAGACCTGACCAAGGAACACCTGGTGGAGAGGGAATTGGTGCTGATCAAGGTCAAAGCCGACCATAATGTGAGACCTGATATAGTGCAGATAGTCGATATTTTCAGAGCCCGTATAGTGGATATCGGCCGCACCTCGCTGATAGTGGAGGCTACTGGCGACAAACGCAAGATAGATGCACTGGAAGACGCCTTTCGTCCCTTCGGGATACTAGAATTGGTACGAACCGGTAAGGTGGCCATGGTCCGCGGTACCGGCGAAGATAACCGGAGAAAATGATTAACAAAATATTATAAGGAGGAAGAACAAAAATGGCGAGAATGTATTATGATGCTGACGCGAATCTGGATCTCTTGCAAGGTAAAACCGTAGCAGTGATGGGATTTGGTTCCCAAGGTCATGCCCAGGCCCAAAACCTCTATGAGAGCGGGGTTAACGTGGTAGTGGGCCTGCGTAAACCCACGGATGAAGCCACCGAAAAAGAGTGGAATCTGGTCATCGCGGCCGGCATTACCCCCTTGAGTGTGGCGGAAGCAGCGGAGGCTGCGGATATCATTCAGATTCTGCTGCCCGATGAAGTTCAGGCAAGGGTTTATAATGCCGAGATCAAACCGTACCTGAAGAGCGGCGATGCCTTGGGATTCTCCCATGGATTCAACATTCATTATGGCCAGATTGTTCCTCCCGCTTTCGTGGATGTATTTATGATAGCCCCGAAGAGTCCCGGGCACCTGGTCCGGCGCATGTATGAAAAAGGAGCTGGGGTACCCGGCTTGATTGCGATCCAGCAAGATGCGACCGGCACCGCCCGGCAGCTGGGTTTGGCTTATGCCAAAGGCATCGGCTGCACCCGGGCAGGGGTAATCGAGACCACATTCAAGGAGGAGACTGAAACCGACCTGTTCGGCGAACAGTGTGTACTCTGCGGGGGAGTCACCGAACTAGTCAAATCAGGCTTCGAAACCCTGGTGGAAGCGGGCTACCAGCCGGAGATCGCTTATTTCGAATGTATGCATGAGCTGAAATTGATCGTCGATCTTATGTATGAGGGCGGAATGAGTTTCATGCGATATTCTATCAGCGACACTGCCGAGTGGGGCGATTATACCAAAGGACCGGATATAATCGGTGAGGACACCCGTTGGGCCATGCAGGAGGCCCTGCAGGATATACAGGACGGGACTTTCGCCAAGGATTGGCTGCTGGAGAATACAGTGGGCCGGCCCCGGTTCAATGCCTTGAAACGGCAGAACCAGGATCATTTAATAGAGCAGGTGGGTGGCGAATTACGGGCCATGATGCCCTGGCTGAAGGAGACCAAATAGTTGCCAGCAACCATCGGTGCACATATATAGGCAAAGAAGAGGATTGAAATTTCCGGTGGGGAAATTGGATGGGAGGTTTAGTTATGGGTGACAAAAACAGGATATACCTTTTTGATACCACCCTGCGCGATGGCGAGCAATCACCAGGAGTCAGCCTCAATGTGGAAGAGAAATTGGAGATAGCTTACCAGCTGGCCAACCTAGGGGTTGATGTTATTGAAGCCGGTTTTCCGATTTCTTCCCCCGGGGACTTCCAGGCTGTAAAAACCATCGCTCAAAAGGTTAAAGGACCGATTATTGCCGGCTTGTGCCGCGCTACCCGAATGGATATAGACCGCGGCTGGGAAGCGGTCCAATATGCGGAATCGCCCCGCATCCATACCTTCCTGGCTACTTCCGACATTCATCTGCGCCACAAGCTGCAGATAAGCCGGGAAGCGGCTCTGGAACAAGCGGTGGAGGCGGTCAAATATGCCTGCCGGTTCTGTTCGGATGTGGAGTTTTCGGCCGAGGATGCTTATCGCAGTGATGTGGATTATCTGGCCCAGGTGATCAAGGCAGTTATCGATGCCGGGGCAAAGGTGGTCAATCTTCCCGATACAGTTGGATACGCGGTACCGGAACACTTTGGAGAGTTTATTCGTACCTTCATGGAGAGGGTGCCCAACATCGATCGGGCTATAATCAGCGTCCACTGTCACAACGACCTGGGTCTGGCAGTGGCCAATTCTCTGGCCGGGGTAGTCAACGGCGCTCGCCAGATAGAGTGCGCGGTGAACGGGATCGGGGAACGGGCTGGCAATGCCTCCTTGGAGGAGATTGTGATGGCCCTCTATACCCGCCAGGCATTTTATCAGAAAGAGACTGGCATCAATTATCAGGAGATATTCCCCACCAGCCGCCTGGTCAGCAGCATGACCGGCATGATGATTCAGCCCAACAAGGCGATAGTGGGTGACAATGCTTTCGCCCACGAATCTGGCATTCACCAAGACGGGGTTTTGAAAGAGAGATCCACTTACGAAATCATGAGCCCCGAGTTGGTGGGGGTGTTCAAAAGCAATCTGGTGTTGGGCAAGCATTCCGGCCGCCACGCCTTTAATGACCGGCTGCAGCAGTTGGGATACAATCTGGACGAAAATGAGTTGGCCCGAGCTTTCGTGGGTTTTAAGGAGATAGCCGACAAGAAAAAGGAGATAAACGACGACGACCTGCATGCCTTGGTGAAGGACCGGGCCCGGGCGGTCCCCGAGCGTTTCCGTCTGGATTATCTACAAATAATTGCCGGGACCAGGGTCATACCTACCGCTACCATCCGGCTGGCCATCGAAGATAAGGTTTTCGACGCCACTGCCACCGGTGCGGGTCCGGTGGAAGCGGGCTGCCATGCGGTAGACAAGATCACTGATATCTACGGCAAGATGATCGACTATAAACTGCAGGCGGTCACCTCCGGAAAGGATGCCCTGGGTGAAGTGACCTCCCGGATCAAGATCGGCGAGAATGTCTATAATGGCCGGGGCTTGAGCACCGACATTATAGAAGCCAGCATCAAGTCCTACGTCAACGCCATCAATAAATACTACTACGATTTGACCTTGAACTCCCAGGAGTAAAGGCATTTTTGGAGGGACATTTTATGGGAATGACAATCAGCCAGAAGATACTGGCGCACCACGCGGGACGAGAGCACGTAGAAGCGGGCGAACTGCTCAACTGCAAGGTGGACGTTATCCTGGGCAATGACGTCACCGCCCCGGTGGCCATTGCCGAGTTCAATAGATTGGGGCGGGAGCACGTCTATGCCCGCGACAGCATCGTTCTGGTACCAGACCACTTTACCCCCAACAAGGATATCAAGTCGGCCG
>LSQX01007017.1_pt1 | contig 39998 bp, 34 predicted proteins | sample 654561 | NCBI WGS metagenome assembly LSQX01 (sample SAMN04489861, study PRJNA283612) | anaerobic digester metagenome | isolation source: 4 biogas reactors fed with cattle manure at either 37C or 55C with and... | place: Denmark: Kongens Lyngby | collected 2014 | reverse complement strand
GATATCATGTGGTTTGATTTTTCATATGGAGAAATGTCGGGCGAAAAATGGCGCGCGACAAAACTTGTAGAAATGGTGCGTTCCCTTCAGCCGGGCATTATTCTGGATAATCGTCTTGAGGGCAGCGGGGAAGGTCACGGCAGCATAACAACCTCTAATCCGAGTTTTTATGCCGGTGATTTCGCCTGTCCCGAACAATTCATTCCCGCGGAAGGAATAACCGATGAAAACGGTAACCCAATACCCTGGGAAGCATGCGTTACAATGAACAATAACTGGGGCTACTGTGCATCCGACAAAGCATTTAAGTCACCGAAACTGATTATTCGTAAGCTCGTTGAATGCGTTTCAAAAAATGGCAATCTTCTGTTGAATGTCGGTCCTGATGCAAACGGTGAATTTCCGGCGGAATCCGTATATATTCTTGAGCAAATCGGCAAATGGATGAAATATAATTCGAAGAGCATATACAATTGCGGAAAAGCCGAATATCCAAAACCGGAATGGGGGTATTTCACGCAAGACGGAAAATTCCTGTATGCGCATATTTTTGATGGGAATATAGGAGCACTTCCTGTTAAAGGGATAAATGGGAAGGTTAAAAAAGCGCGACTTCTTGCTGACGGATCGGAAATAAAGCTTTTGAACGCATGGAATACGAGAGCTTACCCGGATTACGCGTTCATAAACTTCGGCCCGAATGAGTCGCATACATATCCGCTGCCCTATGAAATTGATACAGTGGTAGAATTTGAATTGGAGTAAACAGTTCAGGAGCCATTCCTTGAAACCTTTATCCACAATAGCCTTATGATTCCCCAGGCTGCGAGCGCATATATCGCCATTGCGATTATAGTAGCCGGTTCAAAAACTGAGCTTGTTACAAGCCCTGCGGACCTGACAGGGTTAAAGATGCCCGAAAACGGCATTGTGAGAATGTTTGTAATAGAGTAAAGAAATATTGTAAACCCACTTCCGGTATTTGCTCCAAGCAGTTTAAAGATAAAACGCAGCAAAAGCAGTACTTCTATTACCGATAGTATATACCAGATTGTATTTTTGCTTTTGATATACCATATGGGAAGATGAGGTTTTACCGCTGCTTCTCCCGGATATATTTTATTTATCTCAAACTTATCGTATTTATTCTTATTGCCTGGTTCCTCGTGATTCATACAAATCTCCTCACTTTTTAATGTAATTGTCAAGAAATTTCAACATATCAAGCTTATTATAAGCAAAAAATATCTTTGTTATCCGTGAGCAAACAACACGCAGTGCTTAAGATAAATTTCTGCAATTTTTAAAATAAAAAATTGCAAAAAACCATTGACTAATATTGTATAATTGTATACAATATTAAAAACTTTTATTCGGCTTGCGGAACTACTACATTGAAAGCATTGACTTTAACGGGTTACATAATTTGCCCCGGCAATATTGATATTAAAGTTTTGGAGAAAGAAAATGCGAGACAACAAACAAAATGAAATTGAATCAAACCAGTCGCTTCATGGCAAGGTGTTTGATCAACTGAAAAACGGCATTCTGAACGGAAAATACAAACACGGCGATTTACTTAATGAGGTTAAGATGGCTGAAGAAATGGGAGTAAGCCGTACCCCTGTCCGGGAAGCCTTACGTCAGCTTGAACTGGAAGGTCTGGCAGCCTATACCCCCAACAAAGGTGTAGTTGTACGCGGGCTGTCGAGGGAAGACATAAAGGATATATATCAAATACGGTTGATGATAGAAGGTATGACAGCGAGGCGTGCGGCTGAAAATATAACCGAAGAAGAATTGGCTGAGCTTAAGGAATATATTGAATTGGAAGAATTCTATACCGGACGTGATGATGTTAAGCAGCTTTCCAGGCTTGATTCATGCTTCCATGAAACAATATATAAAGCTTGCGGAAGCCGTCTTTTAACAAAAACCTTAAAAGCGTTTCATCATTATGTGAAAAGCGTGAGAGATATTTCGCTTTCATGTCCGGAGCGTGCAAAAGAAACATATTCAGAGCATAAAGCCATTTATGAAGCCATAAGGGACAGGGATCGAGAATTAGCAGAAATACTTATGGAACAGCATGTTAGAAATGCAACTGCATTCATGGAAAAGCAAAATTATGAAAAAACGTCCTAAGCTTGTCTTCTAATACATAGGCTTAAATAGCGCAGCGGATTGGTTAAAAAAGGAGGAAATTTATGAAATATGAATTTACACCGGAAGAATTAGAGCAATATTATGAAAAGTCAGCTGAAAGAATCGATATCGACAGCTACTACAGCCCGGATTTGTTTGCTAAACACAATGTGAAACGCGGGCTTAGAAACGAAGACGGGACAGGTGTTGTTGTAGGATTAACGGAAATTGGTGATGTTGTATCATATGTTATAGAGGATGGTAAAAAAATCCCTCTGCACGGGAGGCTTTTTTACAGGGGAATTGATGTATATGACCTTGTGAACGCATGTTTAAAGGAAAACCGTTTTGGATTTGAAGAATGTGCATATTTGCTCTTGTTCGGAGAATTGCCAAGCTGGGAGCAGCTTAATGAGTTTAATTCGGTTTTGGCATATCACAGGACTCTTCCTGAAGGCTTTGTCCGCGATATTATAATGAAAGCGCCGAGTGCTAATATTATGAACAGGCTTGCTTATTCCATGCTTGCCGCTTATTCTTATGACAAAAACCCTGAAGATACAAGTGTAAAAAATCTTTTCAGGAAAAGTGTCGAAATAATATCTCGATTTCCGATATTGGCTGCCTACAGTTACCAGGCAAAATCACATTATCACTTGGGCAACAGCCTTTTTATACATAAACCGCAAGCTCACCTTAGTACGGCTGAGAATATTCTGTATTTAAGCCGTCCGAACTGTGAGTATACTCCGCTTGAAGCGTCAACTTTGGATACTGCCCTGATCCTGCACGCGGAACATGGAGGCGGTAACAACTCAACGTTTACGAGCCATGTTGTTGCGTCAACCGGAACTGACATATATTCATGTATTTCGGCTGCGCTGTGCTCCCTGAAAGGCCAGAAACACGGAGGGGCAAACCTGAAAGTTATGGAAATGATGGACGAAATAAAACACAACGTAAAAAACTGGAATAGCGAAAGTGAAATACGTGATTATCTGGTAAAAATACTAAATAAAGAGGCCTATGATCGATCAGGGCTGATATACGGTATTGGGCATGCCGTTTATACGCTTTCGGACCCAAGATGCGTACTGCTGAAAAAGAAAGCGAAGAAATTAGCTGACGAAAAAGGCAGGATGGAAGAATATGAGCTTTATGATAAGGTCGAGCGCCTTGGAATTGAAGTGTTTAAAGAAATAAAAAAATCCGATAAGGCTATGTGTGCGAATGTGGATTTTTATTCCGGTTTTGTATATAATATGCTTAATATTCCAGTTGATCTGTATACTGCTCTTTTTGCAATTGCGCGCGTTGCTGGTTTATGCGCGCATATAATCGAAGAAGTTATTAACGGAGGCCGAATCATAAGGCCGGCATATATAAATGTTAAGGGAACAGTGGAATATGTTCCGATAGATAAAAGAATATAAGGCTTTCGCGGGTCGAGACATTGCTGCCGCGTTCCGGTAGGTACGCGGCTTTGCTTTAGGTACTTTGTTTACTCCGGCAATAAAGCACATACTGAATAGTAACGGAATCTCATTGCAAGAACTGACTTATATCAAAGGCGTGTATTGCTTTAACCATTTTTTATGGTAAAATAGGTTTATTATAGATATAAGTTTTCGGGGTGGGCCGTTTGTTTTTAAAATGTATTGAGATGCAAGGCTTCAAATCTTTCGCAGATAAAATAATTCTTCATTTCGACAAGGGCATTACGTCAGTTGTTGGCCCTAACGGAAGCGGAAAAAGCAATATATCGGACGCAGTTCGATGGGTTCTTGGAGAGCAGAGCGCTAAATCTCTGCGCGGCAGCAAGATGGAGGATGTCATTTTTGCGGGAACCCAGCACAGAAAGCCTGTTGGATTTGCTTATGTTTCACTGACGCTGGACAATTCGGATAAAACACTACCTTTGGATTATTCTGAAGTCACAATATCCCGCAGAGTATATCGTTCCGGAGAAAGTGAATATTTTATTAATAAAACCACGTGCCGNNAATACCAAGCAAAACCTACTTCGGATAGATGATATTATTATAGAATTGGAATCCCAGTTGGAGCCACTTAAAGATCAAGCTGAAAAAGCGAGAAACTACCTTGAGCTCAGTGGTGAGCTAAAGGAATTGGAAGTATCGCTTTACATTGACAGCATTGAAAAAAACCAGGCTAAAATTAATGAAATGGAAAACCTGTTTAGTAAAATCAGACAGGACATTCAGAATGAAAACGATCGTATCGAGAATAAAAAGAAAGACAATCGTGAAAAAACCGAGCGGTTGGAGAAATTGAAGAATGACCTTGAAGTTATTCGTAATGAACTATTTGATATCGACAGGGAAACAGGCCGGTTTGAAAGCAGAATTCAGATTGACGAAGAAAAGATTAAAAACCTTGAATCTGGCAACATTACTGCGGATCAGGATATTGAAGGAACCAAAATTAGAATTGAGTCTATTGACAAAGATATTGAAAAAAGGAATAAAAGGCTTGAGAATCTTCAGCGTGAACACGAGAATTTTTCGATGCTGCTCACTCAGGCAGAGCAAAAGATTAATGAAATTATAGCGCGTTTAGATAAAAAGGAACGCGAAATTGAATTAATGAAGCAGGAGGTAATGGACAAGCTTGACGATTTATCCGAATCGAGGACTAAGCTTAACAGCCTGAAAAATGAGAGAAAAGCTTTAAAAGAGAGACAGCAGAAAGTGAGCGCTGAGATCCGGAAAATTATGCTCGAACGCGATCAGGAAACCCTCCGTCTGGAAGAAGCGGTAAATGACTTGCGAAAGGCAAAAGAATCACTATCAAAGCAAAAAGAGAATTTGGGCGAAAAGGAAAACTGCTACCAGCAGGGAAAGAAAGAGATTGAACAGCTTAGAGAAGAACAGAATAAAGTTATGCAAGACTTACAGAGCACAAAATCGCGCTTGAGGGTTTTAACGGATATGGAAAACAGCCTTGAAGGTTATCAGCACAGCGTAAGGGCTATACTCAAAGCGTGTCATGAAAACGGTGACTTCGGCGGCGGTGTCTGCGGAGCTCTGGCTCAGTTGATTAATGTAAGGGAACGTTATGAAACAGCTATTGAGGTATCATTAGGCGCTGCCCTGCAGAATATTGTGGTAAGGGACGAGTTAACGGCCAAAGCGTCAATAGAATTCTTAAAGGCAAATAATATCGGAAGGGCAACCTTTTTGCCTGTCTCATCTGTAAAACCGCGGGTGCTGGATCATAATACAGTGAATCAGCTAAAGCATGAGAAGGGTTTTTTAGGTCTTGCATCGGATGTGGTTCAATGCCAAAAGACATACAGGGATATTATTCTTAATCTTCTCGGCAGGACGGTCGTTGTTAATGGTATGGACGAGGCAATAACGATATCCCGTAAGTATGGTTATAGTTTCCGCATTGTTACATTGGACGGGGAAATACTTAATCCGGGAGGTTCAATAACGGGAGGCAGCAGACCTTCGAAAACATCGAGCCTTTTAAGCCGAAGCCGTTTAATAAGAGAACTGGAAAAAAGAACTGAAACATTTATAAGACGCAATGAACAGCTTGAGGCCGATTGCGCCGAAAAAGCATCCGGGCTGCGGCAAATGGAGGAAAACATAAACCAGCTCCGCAAAAATTACCAGGATCAGGAGCTAATTGTTTTAAAACAGGAACAGTTTGTCTCAAGTGTAAAAGAGAATATCGGGAATATGACTGCTAAGCAGGATATGCTTCAGGTTGAATATAATGAGCTTGAGCAAGGCATCAAAGCTTTGAGAGAGGATACAGAAGAAGAGCAAAAAAGGCTTTCGTCAATTGAAGAGAGTATAGAACTGCTCAGGAAAACGATTGAAGAAAACCAGTTGAAGAACAAGGAAGAGCAAGCAAGCCGTGATGCGATTCATATGGATATAAACGATTATAAGGTTTCTGTAAATTCAATAATTGAAAGCATAAATCAAACAAAAGAGACTATAGAACGAATGACTGAGGAAAAGAGCATTCTTGCCGAAAGCATACAAAAAAGGCTTGAGGTACAGGTGAAGAATAATGAAAGAATAGAAGCGTTAAAATCGGAAATTGCCGGAATTAAACAAAAGATACAGGGATATAAAGAAATTAAAACCGGAAAGAACCTTAAGTTTGAGGCACTGCAGGATGAGGTTGCCGTTCTTGAAGAAGATGTGTCACAAATGGTGGATGCATTGTCGTCGCATAACGAAACTATTCGCGCCCTGCAAGAGGAGTACGGGAAATTAGAGGTCAGGCAGGCGAAACTTCAAACCGAACTTGAAGCTATTCAAAACCGTTTATGGGATGAATATGAATTAACATATCAAACTGCTGAAGAATATAAAAAAGAAATACAAGGTATTAAGAAGACACAGGAAAGAATAAACGAATTAAAGACGGCAATACGGGAGCTTGGCCCTGTAAATGTATCGGCGATTGAAGATTACAGCAAGACTATGGAACGGTTCCGTTTCCTCACTGCTCAGAAAGAAGACCTTGTCAAATCTGAGGAGAAGCTGAACCGGGTAATTCGAGAAATGACATCAATTATGAAAAAACAGTTTATAGAAGAGTTTCACAAGATCAATTATAATTTTAACGTGGTTTTCAGGGAACTGTTTGAAGGAGGCAGGGCTGAAGTAGTCCTTGTAAATCCGGAAGATGTCCTTGAAAGTGAAATAGAAATAATAGCGCAGCCGCCTGGGAAAAAACTTCAGAATATGCTTCTTCTTTCAGGTGGTGAAAGAGCTCTTACCGCTATAGCTTTATTGTTTGCTATATTAAAAATGCGTCCGGTCCCGTTTTGTATTCTTGATGAGATCGAAGCCGCTTTGGATGATTCTAACGTTTACAGGTTTGCCGAGTATATAAGAAGGTTTACCGATACTACACAATTTATTGTAATTACACATAGAAAAGGGACAATGGAATACTCAGACGCATTGTACGGGGTTACAATGCAAGAATATGGAATTTCATCCGTTGTTTCGCTAAAACTTGGTGATATGGATAAAGCTATTACAGGGTAATATTTAATCATTAAATTCTTTGAATAAACAACTTAGTTTATACAAAACGAAAAAATGGAGGAATAATATTAATGAGTTTCTTTAACAAACTGAAAAACGGGCTGAAAAAAACAAGAGATAATATTACAAAAAGAATAGATGGTCTTTTAGTATCATTCGGAAAAATAGATGAAGAATTGTTTGAGGAACTTGAAGAGATACTTATTACATCGGATATTGGTGTTGAAACGTCATTAAGAATAATTGAGGAGTTAAAATTAAAAGTTCAAAAAGAAAAGATTACAGATGCAATTCAAGTAAAAAGTATTTTAAAAGAAGAACTGGTTAACATTCTTGGAGAAGAAAAACCAATAATGAAGCTTGACACAAAGCCATCCGTTATAGTAGTACTTGGGGTTAACGGCGCGGGAAAAACCACTTCAATCGGAAAAATCTGTCACATACTAAAACAGCAGGGAAAAAGAGTAATGGTGGCAGCCGCGGATACATTTCGCGCCGCCGCGATAGATCAGCTTGAGATATGGGCTAAAAGGGCCGGGGTTGATATTATTAAGCACACGGAAGGCTCGGACCCGTCTGCCGTTGTATATGATGCTATTGCCGCGGCAAAAGCGCGGGACTTTGATATCATTGTATGTGATACGGCAGGAAGGCTGCATACAAAGAAGAATCTGATGGAAGAGCTTAAAAAAATATTTAGAATAATAAAGCGGGAATTACCCGATGCCGATATTGAAACACTGCTGGTTCTTGATGCGACAACAGGACAGAACGCGGTATCACAAGCTAAAAACTTCACAGAGGCATCAGGCGTAACAGGCCTGGTGTTAACAAAGCTTGATGGAACAGCCAAGGGAGGAGTGGTTTTGTCGATAAAAGCCGAACTTGGCATACCTGTTAAATTCATAGGCGTGGGTGAACAGATAGATGATCTTCAGCCGTTCAACCCTGCCGAATTTACAGACGCTTTGTTCACATAGCCGCAACCGATATAAAATGGCGGGTATTTAAACTTGAGATTTATAAATCTTATCCGCAAAAATCAAAAAGTGCTTGACAAATAAATATGAATTATATAGAATAGTAAAAATTTATCTGTTATGACTTATAAAGAATACTAAAAATATCTTATGAAAGGGAGGAAAAGACAGTGGCAACGATATTCGAAGATGTATCCAGAACATTCAGTGAATTTTTATTGCTTCCCAACCTTACACCAAAGGATTGCTCGCCATCCGACGTAGATTTGTCTGTGCCTGTTGTAAAGCATTCAAAAGAACAAAAGCCCTCCATGAGACTTAATATACCAATTGTGTCAGCAATAATGCAGTCGGTTTCAAACGATACATTGGCAATCGCGCTTGCAAAGTGCGGAGGTCTGTCGTTTATTTACGGATCTCAGACAATTGAAAGCCAGTCGGAAATGGTAAGAAAAGTAAAAAAACACAAATCAGGATTTGTAGTCAGTGATTCAAATGTATCTGTACATCATACCCTTAAAGACGTTCTTGAAATAAAAGAAAAAACAGGGCATTCAACAATTGCCGTTACCGAAGATGGAACTGCAACAGGAAAGCTTTTAGGTATTGTAACCGGACGTGATTACCGTTTAAGCAGGGATTCGCTGGATAAAAAGGTAGCGGATTTTATGACACCGTTTAAAGACTTAATTGTTGGACGGCTGGGGATAACCCTAAGCGAAGCAAACGATATTATATGGGAATATAAGCTTAACAGCCTGCCTATCATCGACAGTAACGGGAATCTGCAGTACCTCGTTTTCAGGAAGGATTACGATGACCATAAACAAAACCCCGAACAGCTTCTTGATTCAAAGAAAAGGCTTATGGTAGGCGCAGGAATAAACACACGTGACTATAAAGAAAGGGTTCCGGCACTGCTTGAAGCTGAAGTTGATATTCTTTGCGTCGATTCTTCCGACGGTTACACCGAATACCAGAGGGACACTATAGACTATGTAAAAAGTAACTTTGAGAACGTGAAAGTCGGCGGCGGAAATGTTGTTGATAAGGAAGGATTCATGTATTTGGTTGAATCCGGAGCCGATTTTGTAAAAGTTGGCATTGGGGGTGGTTCGATTTGTATTACAAGAGAACAAAAAGGAATTGGACGTGGCCAGGCCAGTGCGGTAATAGAGGTTTCGAAAGCCCGTGATGAATACTATAGAAAAACCGGTATATATATACCGATATGTTCGGATGGCGGTATAGTCCATGACTATCATATAGTACTTGCGCTGGCAATGGGTGCGGATTTTGTTATGATGGGCCGTTATTTCGCAAGGTTTGACGAAAGCCCCAACAAGAAAGTAAAACGAGGCAACAGTTATGTTAAGGAATACTGGGGTGAAGGTTCAAACAGAGCGAGGAATTGGCAGAGGTATGATCTGGGTGAAAGCAGCAACCTGAAATTCGAAGAGGGAGTTGACAGCTATGTGCCTTATGCCGGTAAATTAAAGGATAACCTTGACGTAACACTAAGTAAAATTCGCTCAACAATGTCAAGCTGCGGTTCGAAATCAATAAAGCATCTGCAGGAGTCTGCAAGAATTGTTATTGTTTCGTCCACAAGCCTGATAGAAGGCGGCGCTCATGACGTTATTCTGAAAGAAAGCGAATATTAGAAACGGTATTTCCATATGGTACTATTTTCAGTGTCTGGTCCATTAGGCTGCATACTGTCTATACCCAGCCGCTGAATTCAAGGATGGTCTGCTTTTTCCAGTCTTCCCTGACTTCAGTCTGGGGAAGCTGTGTTCGCCAGCTTCTTGGCGACATTCCCATAATTCTGATAAAGTACCGGTTAAAGCTTGAAACCGAACGAAAGCCAACCTGCTCGGATATCGACAGGACGGTTTTCTCGGTGCTGCGAAGCAGTGCGCAGGCTTTATAAATTCGGGTTTTATTTAGAAATTCCAGAGGGCTTGTCCCCATTATAGAATTGAAAACCCTTCTGAAATGTGTACCGCTTAAATGACACAAGTCAGCAAGTAAGCTGATCGGAAACTGATTCGCGTAATTTTCACGGATGTAGTCCAATGCGGGAGAAATAACCAAAGCATTCTCCGGAGGAAAAGCGGGTATATCGGCAGCTTGATCCTCCTGCAGTCTTAGAAATTCAATACAAAGCGCCAAAAGAAGGCCGCGGGCGCTTGCCTGAAATCCCGGTCTTTTTTGCTGCAGTTCATTAATAATTGATGTAACAAGAAAGTGGACATTAGGGTGTGTATTTTTATGCATAATCAGCATTGGAAAATTTTGAAGCAGGGATATAGGCAGCTCCAGATTATGTATGTAATTCCGGAACAGATCCTCCGGCTCAAGAAAAATATATGACCAAAGCGACGACATTCCGGGTACACTGTATGTTGTATGCGGCAGATTTCTCGGAATACAGGTAATGTTCCCTGCTTTGATAGGAGTAGGGACACCGTAAAATTCCATAACAGCTTCATCGCTGTGGCAAATCCCAATCTCAAGGCAGTTATGGAAATGAAGGCGTCCGCTTTTTATGTCTGAAATATGCCAGCGATCTCCTGTTAGAAGAATGACCGGAAAATTAACGGGCAAATCATAGCTTCGGTATTCGATAATGTCTTTCTTTTGCTTTGACATATATGAAATCCCTCTATGGTAATTTTTGCAATGTTAGTATATCAATACTACAGACGAATTTCAACCATCTTTTTCAGTTGAGGAATTGTTGACTTTTATGAAACAATCGGTGATTGTGCTTAAAAACTGTGAAAAAAAAACTAATTAGATTAAACCGGCGGTGGATAATATCTCTATTCTTGAAATAATTGACTTATAAATGGTCAAAATTGCACAGCCTTTTATATAAAATGATTAGAAACGGACCTAAGACAAGATTATACTTTAAGTCAGACAGAGGCAAATAACTTAAGGGGGTATTCCAAAACGTGGCTACAGGCAAAGCAGGGCGGACAGTAAGAAAAAGAGGGATATTATATTACCTGAAAAGAGACTGGCGTTTATATCTGCTTGTTATGGTTCCCATTGCATGTGTTATAATTTTCAAGTATGCCGCATATCCCGGACTGCGGATGGCATTTATGGATTATAAGCCTGCAAAGGGCTACAGCGGCAGTGAATGGGTTGGTTTTGAAACTTTCCGTAAAATTTTTACAGATGCCGATTTCATTCGCGCCATTAAAAATTCAATTGTATTTAATCTCCTCGATCTTATCGTTGGTTTTCCTGCTCCCATTATTCTGGCCCTTTTGCTTAATGAACTCCGATATCCGAGGTTTAAAAAAGTTTCACAGACAATTCTGTACCTGCCTCATTTTCTATCATGGGTTATTGTGGCCAGTGTCGCCTATACACTGCTGAAACCGGAAACCGGTCTTGTTAATGTATGGTTGATGAATATCGGCGTTATTGACAAGGGCATTCCATTTCTTACTGATAAGTGGTACTGGGCTGTGAGTTATTTACTCATTGCGGTTTGGCAGAACATGGGGTGGGGTACGATAATCTATCTTGCCGCGATGACAAGCATTAATGTCGAGCTGTATGAATCAGCGCATCTTGACGGTGCAAACCGGCTGCAGAATATCTGGTATATTACTTTGCCCGGTATTAAAAGTACTACGATTACTTTGCTCATTATGAACCTTGGAAGGATTATGGGCAGTAATTTTGAACGGCTGGAGTCTTTTGGAAACGTCCAGGTTAAAGAATTTCAATACCAGCTTGCCATATATATTTATGAGAAGGGTCTGGCTGCCGGGAATTTCAGCAGGGCAACTGCCGTAGGTCTCTTTTCATCGTTAGTTGGCCTGATTTTGGTAATCCTGTCCGATAGATTTGCGAAATCGTTGGGCGAAGAAGGTTTGATATAAGTTTATTTTGCCGGATAATCACTTTTTAGTTATGAGGAGAAAAGAAATGATTCTAAGTAAAGGATCTTCTCACAGAAAAATTAATGTTAATATAGCAGATATTGTTATTGTGATTATTATCACTCTTCTATGCCTGACCTGCATACTTCCGTTTGTTCATATCGCTGCAAAATCAATCAGCAGCAATACGATGGTTTTGTCAAAATCAGTTTATCTGGTTCCCAAAGAAGTTACGTTCAGTGCTTATTTATCCATTTTTAAAGACGGAACATTAACCAACTCCATGGTGTATACGGTCTATATGACGGCTATTTTCACAGTGTTTGGCATGATTATAACCATTTGCGGAGCATATCCGACTACAAAGAAAAGGCTGAAGGGAAGAAATTTTTTCACTTATGTTATGCTCTTTACTCTCTATTTTAGCGCAGGGCTGATACCTGAATACCTGCTCATGAAAAAACTTGGGTTACTGAACACAATGTGGGTACTGGTACTGCCGTTAATGTTCTCTCCATATAATATGCTTATTATGAAGAGTTATTTGCAGTCAACCATTCACGAGAGCCTTGAAGAATCCGCTTTCCTTGATGGGGCAACGGATTTCCAGATATTGTTCCGTATTGTCCTTCCGCTGTCCAAACCGATAATAGCAACCCTTTCATTGTTTTACGCGGTGGGAAGATGGAATGCCTACGCAGATGCAAGGTATTATATTACAAAAAGAGCACTGCAGCCTATACAGCTTATTCTCAGCAACATGGTTTTGTCTTCAAGCGTTGATGCCATAAGCCTGCATGAATCTGCCGAAGTGAAAAGCACTCCAGAGGTAATCCAGGCTGCAACAATTATGTTTGCTACACTGCCGATTATTTGCATATATCCGTTTATTCAGAAATATTTTGTAAAAGGTATCATGATTGGCGCTATAAAAGGTTAATTTCTGTTATGTCATTTGATAGTAACCCTTAAGAGGTTCAGGGTTTACTATAAATTTGTGTATAATTTTATAAAGGAGGATTTTAATATGAAACTCTCAAGAAAAATCTTCATCATCACAATAGTATGCATCATGGTAATGTCTCTAACAGCTTGCGTCACCCCCGCTCCGACTGATACCAGCAAGCCTGAGCCGACAGCGGCACCTTCAAAAACGGAGCCAACAGCAGCTCCCGCAGCTGAAGTACCGGGTATCGAAGGCTTTAAACCGTTTGATAAGCGGGTACATATCACTGTGCCTGTTTACGACAGATCCAAAGAAGGCTATCCCCCGGTTGATGACAACTACTGGACAAAATGGATACAAACAGAATTCGGCGACAAGTACAATATTGATGTGGAGTATGTTGCTATCCCGCGTAATGACGTTATGACAAAATACAGCATGTTGATTGCAGCGGACGATACTCCTACAATCATGATGGAGTACGATTATCCGAAAGTTGCACAATGGGCAAATGATGGCGCAATGAGAGTAATCAGCCTTGATGAGTTTAAAAAGGTTGCGAAGGATTATTACGATGCGATGGTCACAAACAATCAGCTTGGCTATACCGACATTAACGGAAAAACCTATTTTGTATTGTCCGAAAGGCCTTACTACAATACAACATTTACCTTTGTGACGTTTGTCAGAATGGATTGGCTCAAGAAGGTCGGTTATAATCAAGTTCCTCAGAGTTATGCGGAGTATACCGATGCGATTGACAAAATCATTGCAGCAGGTCTGACCGATATTCCGCCAATAGGCAAGAACCTGCCTACGGCAGCTTATATTCCCAACTTCGGATACAGGGATTTCCCGGTTAATGAAGAAGAATGGATTATGCATTCGAGCCTTGGGACACCATGCTTCCCTTGGGAGCCCACCCGCAGAATGCTGAAGAGAGAAAATGCCGAATACCATAAAGGGTATTATTCAAAGGAATATGACCTTGAAGCTGACGATTCACAGATAAAGGCTAACTTTATTAACGGTAAGCTGTTCTCATACGGCGGATATATGTCGGCAAATGTTGACTGGCTGACTGCCTTCTATGAAATGAATCCTGACGCAGAACTTGCGATCGCAAGCATATACCAGGGTGTTGAACCCGGTGTTTGCGATGCACAGTTCAGGGCAGACAATCCGTTCGGTATGATTGTCGGCTTTAGTTCGCTTGCAACCGATGATCAACTGAAAGCAGCCTGGATGCTCATGGAATGGATGATTCAGGAAGAGAACCTGTTTGTTCTTGAAAACGGTATTGAAGGCGTAACTTATACCATCGGCGCAGATGGCCTGCCTATAGTGGATGGAAACTATAGAGGACCGGAGATGCTGAACCACAACATGAACATCGATATGACCTGTTTGGTTCATGCAAGCAAAAAGGTCGGAACAATTGAACAAACAATTGCGGCTATTACTCCTCAGGGTATCCCGCAGGATTTCACGCAGGCTTTGATTAACAACTATTACGAACTGAAGAAGATTGCCGATAAGGGTATGGCTTATTCCGATCCTGTATTCGCGGTGGCAATCGAGTCTGAAAGCGAATATACTGCTACACTGTTAAGTCTATGGAAAGAATACAGCGTACAACTCGTAAAATGCCCTCCGGAGCAGTTTGATGCTTTGTATAAGGAATTAAGCCAGAAATATCTGGATGCCGGTTACCAGAAAATTATGGATGAAAGGCTTGCAGCATATAAAGCAGGAAATACAACAAAACTTCCGAAATAATAAATTCCACCCCTATATATAATCCGACAGGCCCCTGATTTTCCAGGGGCTTTTTATTATCCTCCTTTCAGAAAAGCTTTGCCTTACGATCAGGATGCCATTTTAAGCTCTTCGTTATACTGCTTTTCGCAGCATATGTCATAAAAATGAATATTTCATATTGAATACGATCATACTTAGGAAAGACAATGTACAAGGAGGTTTCCTTTTGGAATCAAAGGTATTTTTTGTTAGCCAGGCAGAAGATAAGAAGCCTGATGCTGAAAAAGACAAAATTAACAAGATAAAAGAAATGGGTACGGTGGCCATTCAGGAAAAAGGCAGAAATATACACTGCCTGACAATAATAGGCCAAATTGAAGGGCATTTGGTACTGCCGCCGCAAAACAAGACCACGAAATACGAGCATGTGATACCGCAGCTTGTAGCAATAGAAGAAGATATGAGCATAGACGGACTTCTGCTTGTGCTTAATACCGTAGGCGGGGATGTTGAGGCCGGCCTGGCAATTGCGGAAATGATAGCAAGCATGTCAAAACCGACCGTATCATTAATATTGGGTGGAGGTCACAGTATTGGAGTTCCTATGGCGGTATCAACAAGGTATTCGTTTATTGCACCGTCCGCGACAATGACAATCCATCCTCTCAGATTAAGCGGTATGGTTATCGGAGTTCCGCAGACTTATGAATATTTTGACAGAATGCAGGAAAGGGTTGTTGACTTTGTTTCAAAAAATTCTAATATTTCAAAGGAAAACTTCAGAAACTTAATGCTTAAAACCGGCGAACTGGCAAACGATGTCGGAACTATCCTGTTTGGGCAGGAGGCAGTGGATCACGGAATAATTAATGAGGTTGGAGGTCTTTCAAATGCACTGAAAAAGCTGGATTCATTTATTAAAGAAACAAAAACTCAGGCGGAAGGAAGTGAAAACGCATGATTTATTCAATTATTCCGTTCGAACAGATATTTTATGAAAGCCGCGGTGAAATATCGCATATGGAAATCATGCTTCATGGAGAACGTGTTGTTCTTTTAAAAAATAAAGACAATACGTATACGATTGACAAACTTATTTCCACAAACCCAAAAGCATATCTGAGACCTGAGCTTATGCCCGGAACACTTCTAATGAATATTACGGTGAAAAGCATTTGAACATTAACCATAGTTTGCAAAATACGTAATTTTCCTTGTAAAAAACAATAAAATGTGATATAATTCCATATAATTCTACAAAGTCTGCAGTTTTTTATCAATACTAAAATAACAGAAGAAATTGCTTGGAAGCTTCGACACACCATTTCAATGATGCGTAATTTTAACTCACAGCCTGTTTTTTGACAACAGACAGCCGCCGCTTATAAAGGCGGATGGCATCGTAAAGCAGCATTTAATTATATTATACGGGGGTAAATGCAATGAAAGGTATGTATAAAACACAATATGAAGGCAAAGAAATATTATGTTTGGACATATCGGGCTCTACTTCTAAAGACAAGGAAAAAATAGAAGAGCATGTTAATTTGGCTAAGGAAGCTGTAAAGCAATATCCGCCAAAATCTGCGCTTATGATAACCAATGTAACGAATACAGGCTTTGACTCAGCAGTATCATCAATGATAAAAGAATATGCACAGCATAATACGCCTTATGTTAAAGCAAGCGCCTTAGTCGGTATATCCGGTCTGCAAAAGGTTATACTTACGGCGGTTAAAAAAATAACAGGCAGAGATTATTATTTGGCAGACGCTATGGAAGAAGCCTTGGAATGGTTGGTTAAACAGTAAAGGGTTCTGTTTTTTTAATTCACGTCTATAGTTTTATTTATTGTCTCGACCCGCTAAATCTCCTGTTGTTTACTTGATATGAATTAGGGGTTACTGTTCACGTGAATAATATATTGCATAGTAGTCTAAAACAATAAAAAAGATTGATAAAAAATTAACATATACTCTTGACTTTTTTAAAACGGAGAATATAATAAAAGATAATATTATTTCCAGCAAACCTAATATAGCCGGATGAAGGTTGAGGGAGAGTGCCTAATGGCACACCGAAGGAGTGAATCTCTCAGGTTACAAGACTTCAATCGGACGGACCTCTGGAGAGACCACAAGATGGCGCCGAAGGGGCAAACCCATGCAGTAAAAGCAGGGTGTATCTCTCAGGCAAAAGGACAGAGACAGACATTTATAATTATAGCGTAATACGCTATGGTTAAATGCTGTTTCATAGTAATAATCAGAGGTCAAACGAATGGGTTTGACTTTATTTATAGGAGGGATAAATGTGGCGAAAATAATTGTAACAGATAAAATGGCGCCCGAGGGTATTGATTACTTAAAAAGCAAAGGACATGAAGTGGATACTCCATTTGGAATCTCACATGAGGAACTGCTTAAGGTAATTGGAGAATATGACGCCATTATTGTAAGAAGCGCGACGAAAGTAAGAAAAGACGTCATCGAATGCGGAAAAAACCTTAAAGTGGTTGGAAGAGCGGGAAACGGTGTAGATAATATTGATGTGGAAGAGTGTACCAGGCGTGGGATAGCTGTTGTAAATACACCTGAAGGAAATATAATGGCTGCCGCTGAAATGGGAGTCGCATTGGCATTTTCAATATTCAGAAATATTCCTCAGGCCCATTATGCTGCAAAAAATAAAGATTTCAGAAGGAATAAATTTGTCGGCGAAGAACTTGACGGTAAGGTTGCGGGAATAATAGGTGTTGGGAAAATTGGTTCCATTGTGGCAAAAAAGCTTAAGGGAGTAGGCATGAAGGTTATAGGATATGATCCGTATGCGTCCGACGACAGGTTTGTTAAATTAGGCATATCACGATGTGAAACCCTTGAAGACCTCCTTAAAGTTTCTGATTTAATTACCCTTCACATCCCGAAAAGCCCGCAAAATATGGGGCTGATTGGAGAAAAAGAGCTCAAGATGTGTAAAAAGGGTGTGCGCATAGTAAATGTAGCACGCGGCGGTATGATTGATGAAAAAGCGCTATATAACGCCCTCGCAGAAGGGCATGTCGCAGCCGCGGCACTGGATGTTCAGGAAAAAGAACCTAATTTTACAAAAAAGCCTGAAGAGCAGGATTACTGGACTCCGCTTCTTGAACTGGATAATTTCGTATTTACACCGCATTTAGGTGCGTCAACGAAAGAAGCGAGTTATAACGTAAGTATAGGTGTTGCGGAGCTTATAGACAAAGTTCTGAACGGAGAACTTGTTGCGGCAGTTAATATGCCTCCTATAACCGGAGATATTAATGAACTCAAGCCATACATCGAGCTGGCTGAGAAACTTGGAAGTATTTACTACCAGGCCGAGCGGGACAGGGTTATAAAGATTGAGGTTATATACAGCGGAGATGTTGCACAAATGGAAACTAAATCAATAACACTTTCCGCACTGAAAGGTTTCTTAAAGAGCGTCGGCGATACTGAAGTAAACTATATTAATGCGGAGCTTAAGCTAAAAGAACTTGGTGTACAGCTTACGGAGAGCAAAAGCTCAACCCTTGATAAATACACAAATTTAGTTACGGTTAAATTTGTTACCCGAAAAAAAGAGCTGTCGGTATCAGGAACAGTATTTGCAAAGGATATGATTCACATAGTCGATTTCTTTGGGTATAAGCTTGACTTTGAGCCCACACCGCATGTTATCGCTCTTCAGAACATGGACGTTCCGGGAATAATAGGCAAGGTTGGAACACTGCTTGGTTCAAACAATATAAATATTGCAGCGATGCAGTGGAGCCGTAACCGGAGGGGAGAAAAGGCGGTTTCATTTGTTAGTGTTGATATGGAGGTTTCCGACGATATAATTAAGCAGCTGTTGAATACGGAAGGCATCCTCAGAGCTTCCAGGCTGAATTTTTAAATTCACCCGTGAGCGAACTTGTTTGTAATCAATAGGGGTTGATAAATGGCTGACAAAAACCGAATTATTTGGCTTTTGACAGCCATTCTTAATTCCACGAATTCTATTTAAGAACTTTACCCACTGTTAATTCGGTATCATTTCCGCAGCTCTGGCTTCGCGGCTCTTGGCATTGCTTTCGCGTTCCGGTTAGTACCAGGCCTTGGTTTCACTGGTTAAAGCATTGCTGCCGCGTTCCGGTCAGTATGCAGCTTTGGTTTCACTGGTCGAGGCATTGCTTTCGCGTTCCGATTGGTATGCAGCTCTGGCTTAGGGTGTTTCGTTTTCTGTCTGAATGTTTAATCTGTTCAGCGGCAAGAATTTGTGATAAGATACTGAATGATGAGTTGATGGAGGATAAAAATGCCTGCAAAATTAGCTTGCATCTCCCTTGGGTGCCCCAAAAACCTGATCGACAGTGAAATAATGTTGGGCATGTTAAATCGGGGTATGTTTGAAATCACAACAGATATAAAAAATGCTGATATTATTATTGTAAACACATGCGCTTTTATTGACGATGCGAAAGAGGAAGCAGTTGATACGATACTTGGGGCCGCGGCACTGAAAAAATACGGGAAGTTGAAGGTATTAGCTGTTACAGGCTGCTTAGCCCAACGGTACCGTGAAGAAATTGTTTCCGAAATACCTGAAGTTGATGTTGTTTTGGGTACGGGGAATATTGCCGATATACAAAGAGCTATCGAGGGGTGCTTCAATAAAAAGCCTGAAAAAAGATTTTTTATTGATGAACCAAGGGATATCGGGTATTTGGAAAACACGCGTATGCTTTCTGGAAGCGGTTCTTCCCAGTATCTGAAGATTGCCGAAGGATGCAGCAACCACTGCACTTATTGTGTCATACCACTGCTGAGAGGGCCTTTCAGAAGCCGGACAGCAGAAAGCATTGTGAAAGAAGCGGAATACCTTGCCGGCAGCGGGGCAAAGGAACTTATCCTTATTGCCCAGGATGTAAGCCGTTACGGCGAAGATTTGTACGGAGAAAGCAGGATTGTCGAGCTTATACGCATGCTTTCCGATATAAACGGCGTGAAATGGATTCGGCTCCTTTACTGTTATCCTGAAAGGATAACTGATGAACTGATAGCAGAGTTTAATAGAAATCCGAAACTTTTAAAATACCTGGATATCCCCATTCAGCATGCATCGGATAAAATATTGAAGCTGATGGGAAGAAAATGCGGAAAAAATGATCTGGTTAAACTTCTGACTAAGTTAAGAAAAGAAGTACCTGATATAATATTAAGAACAACACTGATCACAGGTTTTCCGGGGGAAACAGAAGAAGATTTTGAAATTCTCATTGATTTTATTAAGAAATATAAATTTGACAGGCTTGGTGTTTTTGCGTATTCGCGTGAGGAAGACACACCGGCCTATACTATGAAAAACCAGGTTGACGATATAATAAAATCACAAAGGCGTGACAGAATTCTTGTCGTTCAACAAAAGGCATCGGAAGCAATGATGAAAAAAAGAATAGGGAAAGCTTATGAGGTTCTTGTTGAAGGTGTGGCTGATGATGGTGTTTTCTACTATGGAAGGTCATATGCAGAGGCTCCGGAAATTGATCCCGTTATTTATTTTACTTCTCCAGACCCTGTTGAAGCGGGTGATTTTGTAACTGTTAAAATAGCCTCCAACAGCGGAATGGATCTTATCGGTTACAGGCAGTGAGTATAAAAAATAATTTTATATTGATATTTTGCCGGAGGTATTGAAAGGTGGTTAAAATGAATTTACCAAATAAGCTTACATTTTTAAGAATTTTATTGATTCCTGTTTTTTTGCTGCTGATTCTGCCTGTTGGCAATAATATAACACTTATTTCGGTTTCTCCTAAGACTGACAGATTTGTTGCGGCATTTGTTTTTTTAGTCGCTGCCCTTACCGATATGCTTGATGGGGCCATTGCAAGAAAAAAAGGCTGCGTTACCGTATTGGGGAAATTCCTTGATCCGATTGCCGACAAACTATTAGTTATCTCTGCTCTTATCGCTCTCGTTCAATTGGGTGAAATTTCATCATGGGCTGTTATCATTATTATAACAAGGGAATTTATTGTCCAGGGCATACGCATACTTGCGGCAAGAGATGCGGTTGTTATACCTGCGGGGTTCCTTGGTAAAGTAAAAACATTCACCCAGATGGTTGCTATTATACTTATCTTAATAAAAAATCACCCCTTCTCGCTTATCACATCATTTCCAGTAGGGCAATGCCTTCTTTGGGTTTCAGTTATATTAACAGTCATATCCGGTTATGAATATGTGTCAAAAAATATTTCCAGAATAAAAGGATAATGGATTAAAATCGAATATTGCATTACTGAAATAAATGGTTTATACTATTTATTAACAGGATATATTATCAGGTGATAATTATAAGTCAGATGTTACTATTCCACCGGTGCCGGTATGAGTAAGCTTTATAAACCATCGCCTATGAGTAAGCTTAATAAACCAACGTTACCGGACGGCAGGCAGTATTATATACTTTAGAAAGCAGGGTGTGATAATTGAACAAAGGCTCAAGAGCAAAAAAGGAAAGACAAAATAAGCTTATTAATAAGTTAAAGGAAGATCCGTTCCTGACTGACGAGGATATTGCCGAATATCTTGATGTAAGCATACCTACGATACGTCTTGACAGACTGGAGCTTGGTATTCCGGAATTAAGGCAAAGGGTCCGCGATGTTGCGTCTCAAAACCATAAAAAAGTAAAGGCACTTCACGCCAATGAAATTATTGGAGAAATTGTTGAAATACAATTAGGAAAAAACGGTATTTCAATTCTTGATACAACCGAACAAATGGTTTTTGAGCATTCAAAAATTGTAAGGGGACATTTCATATACTCTTTCGCGGAATCTTTAGCTATTGCGGTTATTGACGCTGAAGTTGCCCTTGTTGGCATTGCGAATATTAAGTACAAAGTTCCGGTATATGCCGGTTCAAGGCTTGTTGCCAAAGCAACTGTCCGACAGGCCAGGCAAAGAAATTACATTGTATGGGTGATGATATACCATAAGCAGAAGGAAGTTTTCAGGGGTAAGTTTATTCTTGTAACAATTGGCAACAATGATATTCAGGAAACCAATAAATCCGAATAGAAATATGTTCGCGCGGTGGCATATCATTGTTCCGAAAGGCTGAGTGGATAAGTTGAGAATCATGGTAGACGCTATGGGTGGAGACTATGCACCCGAAGAGATTGTAAAAGGCTGTATTGACGCGGTTAATTCGAAAAATGGTTTTGATATAGAATTGATTGGAATTGAAAGTGAGATACGCAGAATATTAAATGGGCAGACTTACTTAAAAGACCGGATCTCTGTTACACATGCCTCTCAGGTTATTACAAACAAAGACAAACCTACCGAAGCGATAAAACACAAAAAAGATTCATCGATGGTTATTGGGCTTAAAAAAATAAATGAAAGCAAAGGGCAGGTATTTATTTCCGCGGGCAGCACCGGTGCGCTTTTAGCGGGTACTCTTCTTATTGCCGGAAGAATACCCGGCATTCTAAGGCCCGCTCTGGCGCCGATAGTTCCTTCTTTAAGCGGCGGAACGATGATTATTGACGCCGGGATGAATACGAACTGCAGACCGGTTAATTATGTTCAGTTTGCTGTTATGGGTTCGATATACATGCAGCAGATGTTTAATAAAACAAACCCGCGTGTGGGGCTGGTAAATGTAGGAGTTGAAGAAGAGAAAGGAAATGAGGTTCTTAAAGAAACCCTTTCTCTTTTAAAAAAGTGTGATATAAATTTTGTCGGTAATATAGAAGGCCGCGATATTGCGGAAGGAATTGTAGATGTAGCGGTTTGTGACGGCTTCACCGGAAATGCGATGCTTAAGATGATGGAAGGAACCGGGAAATATTTTTTCCATCATATTAAGCGGATATTTAACAGCGATCTTTTTTCAAAATTATCGGCTTTGCTTGTTAAGGCGCATTTAAAAAAGTTAAAGGACAGTGTTGATCCGGAAATAGTAGGCGGAACTCCGATTTTGGGGGTTAACGGGATTGTGTACAAGTGCCATGGCAACAGCAGATCAAAAGCTATAAGAAATACAATACTGAATGCGTGTAATCTGTCAAGGAGCATTTTTATCGACAAAATCCAGGAAAAATTTTCTGTAATGGAGGTAAAAATCGATGCATGATGTAAGTGTTGGAATCCTTGGCACAGGTATGTTTCTTCCGCCCGAATTATTAACAAATTCCGATCTTGAGAAAATGGTAGACACATCGGACGAATGGATTACAAGAAGAACGGGAATGAAGCAAAGGCATATTTTAAAAGAAGGTGTACCGTCTTATTCTATGGGCGTTGAAGCAGCTAAGCTCGCAATTGAAGATGCAGGGCTTACTCCGATGGATATAGATCTTATAATCGCTACGACCGAAGCCCCGGATTTTTTGTCACCGTCAATGGCTTGCCTGATACAAAGAGATTTAGACGCAAAAAAGGCAGCAGCATTTGATATGAATGCCGCATGTACCGGATTTGTTTACGCTATGGCAACAGCGCAGCAGTTTGTCAAAACAGGTTATTACCGTTATGTTCTTATTGTGTCTAATGAGGGCTTAAGCCGTATAACTGATTATAAAAACAGGAATACATGCATTTTATTTGGTGATGCGGCAGGCGCGGTTGTAGTAGGGAAAGTGCCTGAGGAGTACGGAATTGTGGAAAGCCTTTTATATTCTTACGGCGATCTGGGTCATAATCTTACAATACCCTGCTGTTATATTTCCGAAGAAGACAAAGAAAGAAGACCAGGCGGGATGTACCGCAGTGTATGGCAGGACGGAAGCGAAGTATTTACTTTTGCGGTTCGTGCGATGACCGATTCCACTAAAAAGGTGTTAGAAATGGCAGGAAAGACGCCGCAGGATATTGATATGATTATTCCGCACCAGGCTAATGTCAGAATAATAAACGGAGCGGCAAAACGCCTGAAAATAGGTGATGACAAGGTTATGGTTATTCTTGACAAAACGGGGAATATATCGTCGGCTTCAATACCGGTTGCTATTAATATCGCATCACGGGAGGGACGATTGAAAAAAGGGGATTCGATAGTGATGGTAGCTTTCGGCGGAGGGCTGACATGCGGAGCAATTTATTTTATTTGGGGGAAATAGTTGGTGATACAAAGTTGTGAAAACAAGCTTATCCCGGAGGTATTTAAATGGGTAAAATAGCTTTTGTATTTCCCGGGCAGGGTGCGCAGTATATTGGTATGGCTAAGCAGTTATGCGATCAATATCCAAAAGCTTTGGAAATAGTAAAAATGGCTTCTGAAGTTCTTGGAATTGATATGGAGCAAATGATTTTTCGCGGAACCGATGAAGAACTTAGAGTAACCGAGAATACGCAGCCCGCAATTCTTACGGCAAGTGCCGCATGTCTGCAGCCTGTTATCGAAAGTGGAATAGAAGCGGATTTCACAGCCGGTTTAAGCCTTGGAGAATATACAGCGCATGTTTATTCGGGTACGTTTTCTTTTTCCGATGCCGTAAAGCTTGTCAGAAAGCGCGGGAAATTTATGCAGGAAGCCGTTCCCCAGGGCCTCGGTTCAATGATCGCAATACTGGGGATGGAAAGAGAAGAAATATTGAATGTATGCGCTATGGCTAAAAGTTATGGAATTGTTGAACCTGTTAATTTCAACTGTCCCGGGCAAATTGTAATAGCCGGGGAAGTGAAAGCGGTTGAAAAGGCAGCCGATATTGCCCTTGAAAAGGGAGCTAAAAGAGCTGTCCCTCTTTCGGTAAGCGCACCGTTCCACAGCAGCATGATGGCTCCTGCCGGTGAAAAATTGAAAGCGGAGCTTGAATATGTAAATATTAAAAAAATGAGAATACCGGTGTTTGCCAATGTGACCGGTGAAATTGTTCCATCGGAGAACCAGGTTAAGGATACATTGGTACATCAGGTTTACAGCTCTGTTTTGTGGGAGGACATTGTTAAAAACATGATTCGCAAGGGTGTTGATAAATTTATAGAGATAGGACCCGGAAAAGTATTATCAGGATTTATTAAGAAAATTGACAGGAAAATGACGGTATTGAATGTTGAAGACATCAATTCGCTTGATTCCGCGCTAAGAGTTTTAAAGGGGTGAGAATTAAAATGGATTTTTCAGGAAAAACAGTTGTGGTCACAGGTTCAAGCAGAGGACTGGGAAAAGCAATCGCCGAAAAATTTGCTTCTCTTAACGCGAACATTGTAATAAACGGCACATCTGAAACGTTATTAAAAACGGAATCGGAATTTCTGAAAAAAGGTTATCTTGTAAAGGCGGTAATAGGTGATATCAGTATTGAAGAAAATGCAAGAAGGCTTATTGATGCTGCTGTTAACGAGTTTGGAACGGTGGACGTTCTTGTTAATAACGCGGGAATTGTTCGCGATAAGCTGCTTATGAGGATGACTGAAGAAGATTGGGACAGCGTCCTTGACACTAACCTTAAAAGCGCTTTTTTATGTACGAAAGCGGTAACGAAGCTGATGATGAAAAAAAGGTTAGGGACGATTATTAATATCACATCCGTTGTTGGGCTTATGGGTAACGCCGGACAGACAAACTATGCGGCATCAAAGGCGGGCATGATTGGTTTTACAAAATCTGTTGCTAAAGAGCTTGGACCATGGGGAATTACATGCAACGCCGTAGCTCCCGGTTTTATAGGCACAGACATGTCGGATGCATTAACTGATGAATTCAAGGAAAAATACATTGCAATGGTTCCTTTAAAAAGGGCTGGGACTCCCGATGAAGTAGCCGGCGCAGTATGCTTTCTTGCATCGGATAACGCAAAATACATTACGGGACAGGTAATAAATATTGACGGTGGAATGGTTATGTAATATTATCTTTAATGAAAGCAATACTAATGCTGATAAATATCATTACGATTCCTGTCTGGAAGGGGGTGAAAGGTGTGGCATTTGAAAAAGTTAAGGAAATAGTTGTGGAGCAGCTTGGAGTCGAAGAGGATGAAGTTACGTTGGAAGCCTCTTTCATAGACGATTTGGGAGCTGATTCTCTGGATATCGTTGAACTAATAATGGCTCTTGAAGAAGAATTTGACCTGGAAATACCAGACAAGGAAGCTGAAAAAATTTCAACAGTCGGGGATGCAGTGGAATATATTAAGGCGCATTCCTAAAAACCTAATAAAAAAAGTCCCACCTTTGTGGGGCTTTTTTTGTTGATGTATAAGTAAAGCTTGCGTTTTATGTCAAACGTTTCAAATTAAGGCATAATGCTTAATGTTTACGTCAGCATGCTTCTATTTGATTAACGCATCGTTTAGCTTGCCGGCTGGCCTGCCTGATTAAAAATTGACAGTTAATGTTCATTTATATAAACGGCTTTGATGTCTAACCTTTTGAAAATGCATTGGGTCTTTTAAGGAGGTTATAACCATGAAAAGAAGAGTAGTGATTACCGGTATGGGTGTGTTACACTCATTGGGACAGGATATTGATACTTTCTGGGAATCAATAAAGAACGGAAAAAACGGCATCTCGACTGTAACCAAAATTGACTGCAGCAATTTTCCAACAAAAGTTGCTTCTGAAATGGATCAGTTCGATCCGACAAAGTATATGGATAAAAAGGATGCAAAAAGGATGGATCTTTTTTGTCAATATGCGATGGCTGCCACTCATATGGCGGTACAGGAATCAAAGCTCGATTTTGATCAGGAGGATCCTTTTCGTGTGGGAGTATTGATAGGATCGGGCATTGGAGGTTTAAAAACGCTTGAAGAACAGAAGGTAATTCTGATGGAAAAGGGGCCTTCCCGCGTAAGCCCGTTTTTTATACCGATGATGATTGCAAACATGGCTTCCGGGCAGGTTGCAATACGGTATGGTATACGTGGTTTTAACGAATGTGTGTCAACAGCCTGCGCGACGGCGAACCATTCAATCGGTGATGCATTCCATGTTATTCGGACAGGCTTGGCGGATGTAATGATTACCGGAGGAGCGGAAGCACCTATTACCGAGCTTTCATTTGCCGGTTTTTGCGCTTCAAGGGCGATGAGTACTAACGAAGACCCTGAACGTGCGTGCAGGCCGTTCGATAAGAACAGGGATGGTTTTGTTATGGGAGAAGGTGCTGCAATAATCGTGCTTGAAGAACTGGAACACGCAAGAAAACGAGGGGCGTCGATAATTGCCGAAGTGGTGGGATATGGATGCACATGCGACGCGTATCATATTACAGCGCCGCATCCTGACGGGATCGGCGGCATTAAAGCAATGCAGTTTGCCATTGACGATGCCGGAATTAAACCGGAGCAGGTGGATTATGTAAATGCTCACGGCACATCAACTCCGCTTAACGATCCAAGTGAAACATCAGTGATAAAAAAAGTTTTTGACGACTATGCGTACAAGCTTGCGGTAAGTTCAACAAAATCAATGACGGGGCATCTGCTTGGAGCTGCCGGGGGTATTGAGGCAATTATTACCGCGCTTGCTTTAAAAAACGGGTTTCTGCCGCCGACAATAAACCTGGAAACACCCGATGAAGAATGTGATCTGGATTACGTTCCAAACAAGGGCAGAAAAAAGGATATAAGATATGCGCTATCAAACGCATTGGGCTTTGGAGGACATAATGCCGTTATTGCGTTAAAAAAGTATGATTAATAAAGAAAAGGGTGATGGGGTTTACCCATTGCCCTGACCTTGATTATTTTGGAGGGATTAGTTTTGAAGCAAGAGGAAAAAGAAGCGATTAATATTCTTGAAAAAAGCATTGACTATGTTTTTAAAGACAAGAAGAAAGCGTTAGAGGCAATTACTCACAGTTCATATGCTTATGAGAGAAGGGGCAGGGAGCTTAACAGCAATGAAAGGCTTGAGTTTTTGGGCGATTCGGTATTAAACTTTGTAATTACAAAATACCTGTACAAAGAGGTTTCCGATATGCCTGAGGGAGAAATGTCAAAACTTAGGGCTTCAGTTGTATCGGAAGCGTCTTTGTCATACTGTGCGAGGAAATTGAAAATTGGAGACGCTCTGCTTCTTGGCAAGGGAGAAAAAACTATGGGAGGCAGAGAACGGGCCTCAATTCTTGCAGATGCGGTAGAAGCAATTATTGGAAGCATTTTTCTTGATGGCGGAATTGGCGCAGCGGAAGTTTTTATTCAAAAAAATCTGCATGAAAACTATATTAAAGCTGTACAGGGCAAATTATTCTGTGACTACAAAACCAGACTTCAGGAAGAGATACAAAAAAAAGGTCAGTATAATATTCGGTATACCGTCATTAGTGAAAAAGGCCCGGATCATAATAAATTATTTACGACATCGGTATCTGTAAACGGAGAAGTTATGGGAACCGGTAAAGGAAAAACAAAGAAAGAAGCTGAGCAAAACGCAGCCAGCAATGCCCTAAACAAATTGGAGCTAAACGGAATTAGTAAAAAAACAGGTGAGTTCAAATGAAAAGACATATAAATATACCTGTTTTTATTCCTCACAAAGGCTGTCCGAACAACTGCGTGTTTTGCAATCAAAAGAAAATAAGCGGGTATACTGCCCCCCCTGCAGTTAATGAAATAAAAAGTATTATAGATGCTTATCTGAGTACAAAAAAGCCTTCGGATTCATATGAGATCGCTTTTTTCGGAGGCAGTTTTACCGGGCTTCCTTTCAATGAACAGGAGCGATATCTGAAGCTTGCCGAAAGTTATGTAAATGCAGGATTGGTTGACGGAATACGCTTATCCACCCGGCCGGATTATGTTGATGAAAACACGCTGTTATTTTTAAAAAAGTTTCCGGTAAAGGTTATAGAGCTTGGCATACAAAGCCTTGATAACGAGGTGTTAATACGAAGCCGGCGTGGTTATACAAGTGACGAAGCAATAATAGCCTGCCGCAGGGTTAAGCATATGGGCTTTTCACTTGGGGTTCAGGTAATGATAGGGCTTCCGGCGGATACCTTGGAAAAAAGCGTTGAAACTTCAAAAAAGCTAATTAACGAAAAACCTGATATGGCACGTATTTATCCAACCCTTGTAATTAAGGGTACCGAACTTGAATCCGAATATGCCTTGGGCAGATACCAGCCTCTTACTGTCAGTGAAGCGGTATCCTGGTGTGAGAGAATAATTCCTTTATATGAAAATTCGGGAATAAAAGTATTAAGGATTGGGCTCCAGGGTACGAATCAAATACGCAAGGGAGGAGAGGTACTGGCAGGCCCGGTTCACCCCGCGTTTGGCGAACTTGTTTATTCACGTATCTGGCTGAACCGTATCATCGATGAGATTGAACGGATGAAGGCAGCAATGACAAAAAGCGTCGTTATTCATGTACCGAAAAACAGTGTTTCGGCGGTCATCGGGCAAAAACGGGAAAATGTTGATATTTTAAAGAAGAAATATGGTTTTTTATCTCTCAGGGTAAAAGGAGATTTAAAGGGAGGAAATCCTTTAATTGAATTTCGTGATTAAAACCGCTCTATTGATCCTGATTTTTGTTTGATATGTGAAGAGTATACCATGAGTTTCCGGGCTTATCGATTTTTATCGATACAGTGCCGAAGGAAACTTGATCGTCCGGAAGAGTTGTTTCGTCGAAGTAAACATTAAATGAACCTTTCGGAAGAATAAAACGGGCATCCCCGTTAGTATCGCTGTAAGCACTGATCCATAGAGGATTATCTGATGTGTCCATGCCGTAAATTACTATTTTTGCATTGCATACCGGCTCATCGCTGCCTTCTTCTCTCAGCTTAATTATTAGGGAATGGACGGCCTCGTCGTCTTTATTCAATATATGCGCGGTATTCTTAACAGCAAATGATTTATATTTATTCGTTATGACAGTGAAAAATTCATGATAATAAAGGCTTAAAACCAAAGCCAAAACTATAACAAGCGAAGCGGCAAGCGTTTTTGAAATTCTATCGAACGTTTTTCTGACGGGCTTTATACTGAAAACAACTGCGATAGGTACTATAAACAGGCACACAAGAACAGAACGAATGAATAAAATGGTGATTGCCTTTTCAATAAATGGTTTGAATATATTTGAGATATCGGGGACAGCTTTTTCAAAGGAATACACAAAGAATATGTTTCTTGATATGTACAGAAAAACAGACACGGTAAGGAAAACGGCACATGATATTATAATGGTTATTCGGATAGTTTGCGCGGGCCTTCCGGAGATTAGAATAATAAGAAACGCTGCGGCAGACAAAAGGGGTATAATGAATTTTATAGCCGTATAGACAGTTTGTATCGTTTGAAGTTTTAGGTATAAAGTATTTGAACCGGGCAGAAAATAGCTTAGCATGTATGGATGCATTTTCAATTTTCCAAGGAAGTCTGTTTTTGCGTCGGGTTCATTGAACGAAACAGCGGAACATAACGATACCGTGCTTTCTTCTTCCGGTATAATATCGGAAAAAGACATATCATTCTTTTTTATATAACGGATTATGCCTTCACTCAGGGATACGGCATTATTTTGCACGGACTGACTTGAAAATGCCGGTTCTCCGTTTGATGACAAAATTTGGGATACGGTTTCAAAGCTATCCTGCATGTCACCTTCGATGAAAATTTTTTCGTAAAATTCCGGATTCAGTAACGCACTTATATAGCTTATATAAAATAAGGCAGTAACAGCAGCAAAGCAGGATACCGCAACAATCAGATATTGTTTTGCTTTCGAAAACCAAATTGCATTTGTCATGGTATTTCTTCCCACCAAAAATATCGTAACTGTTCGGACTAATTCCCGCGGGTCCTGCTTCGGGTGTTTCGTTTACCTGGTCGACAAAGCACATAAGACAACACGCTTTATAGCCGCATAATTTTCGCACATAGGTCTCCATATCGTGGGTCGCTCATTAACCCGCTCCAAAGTTGTCTATTCGCAGCGGGGCGTTGGAGTATGCCGCCCGGCGTAACCGAAAACACCCGAACCACCCGCTGTGTTTTCGGCATGAATTTGCTTACAAAGTTTTAGCACAGCAGCTATTATGCAATAGTTCAAACAGTCAGATAACAGCACATGAGGTTATTCAGAAATTTCTTGCTCTGGTTATATTATATCAGGGATAGGCATCACTTTTGACATGTAATGTATGGAAAAAGGCTGTCAGACGGGAGTAAAACTGCCCTTTTGAGTATATGCTATCGCCGCTCCAAGCGCAGTTGCATATTCGGCATGGATTGGCACATGAAATTTAACCTGATGCAATTTTGTAAGACCATTGAATATTTCCTTTGACTGTGGAACGGTTGCAAGGTTTCCCGTCAGAACGATATCTTTGGTGCCGTCAGTTCTTGCGGCAAATATCGATAAGACTCCTATTGTCTGAAAAACAAGGTTAATAATCGCAAGAGCTATATCGGATTTGGAGGCAAGATCGCTTATTTTCCCGAAATTAGAAGCAGTCGTTTCAGGAGGCAGGCCGACAATTATGTCTTTGGAAATATCGGCTACGAAAAGATCAATATTTGAAAGGATTCCGCCTTTTGCCATTTCAATAAGGTCGTCAAATTTGCGGATATTTAGCATGAGGCTCGATAAACCAAGCAGTGTTCCGCCGCCGACTCCGGTTCCCCCAAGATGCGTAACATTAATATGTTCGGCTTTTACAAAGGCGGTACCGGTTCCCATACTGACAACAACCGCGTTTTGAATTCCCGATAAGAAAAGCCCTCCCATGCCTATTGAATAAAATTCCTCGGCACGTCCTGTCGGAATTCCGAAAATGCGTTCCTTTACCTGTGAGGAACCCACCCCGGTAACCATTACAAAATCGATATCATCAAGTTGAAGCCGATTATTGTTCATAAACTTACCAAATGCGCCGTAAAGGGAAGAAATGGGGTCTGCCGCTTTTACAAGCATAGGGCTTATTAGCGAATCGTCTTTGAATCCGATTATTTTTGTAGTGCTTCCGCCTATATCAATTCCAATAATCATACCCAATTTTATCAACTCCGACCCATTTTTTATTGTTTAATTTCGCATTTTCCTGACGGCAAGTACAACCGGAACAGACAATAAAACTGCTGCCAGCACCTCCAGAGGTGCATTTGGCAGTGCCATTGCGAATATATAAATGCCGGAAACCTTTCCGGTCAGTCCAAGAGCATCGATATACCGCTTGGCATACAGAATGTAAATCATTCCAAGAACGCCGATTGTGTTTGTTACCGTTGCAAGGATTGACGATACACCTATTGACAATACCTGGCCTTTTTCCTTAAGAGCTTTATTCAATGCGCTGTAAGAATAATGGGCAACTATCCCTATCAGGATTCTCGGCAAAACCGATACCAACGGGTTAAGGAAAGCGAAAGCAACGGGTAGAGGTGTATAAGTTGCGGTATAAAGGCTGGCAAGTCCGAATATCATACCAACAAACGCTCCTACAACAGGGCCTTCCAATATTGCACCAATAATTGTCGGAATATGCATCAGTGTAATTTGAACCTGCAAACCGGGGATCATAATAAAACCAATAGGTGTAATATTAAGCGCGATCGATAATGCGGACAGGATTCCGGCAACGGCAATCCTTCTTACATTGAATTGTGATTTTGAGATCTCATGATTCATTTTTAACCCTCCGTTCTCATTCCAAATTGGATATAAGTCGAATCAAAGTAAAAAGTCCTATGATTATTCCACATAAATATGCTTTACTTATTTACGGGTAATAACCATAATATATGTGTTTGTCCGGTTTCTGAAACAGAATACCGGCGTATATTAAAATATATTATCATAAACATTAATGGTTCTGCAATAAAAACTTTCAGCAAAATGTCAATTTATTCATTTTTTGAATGTTATACAAAATTTGAATTCGAAATTGAGTCGTTTGAATATTCACATTATGTATGTCATTAAAATAATAAATGTTTACAGGTCATGCCGCTGTATGTACAATATGCACATACAAAGCATAGGGGGTAGCTTCTAAATTGTACACTCATTACAAAAAAATTCTGCGACATATAAAACATTATTATCAATTATATATTCTTGTTTTACCTGCTGTGGTAATTATCTTTTTGTTTAACTATATCCCCATGTACGGAGTTCAAATTGCATTCAGGGAGTTTGATCCTACAAAAGGATTTGCAGGCGGTGAATTTGTTGGACTAAAGTATTTTATAAAATTCATTAATTCATTCCAATTTACCGATTTGATAAAGAATACGTTTTTATTAAGCTTTTACTCGATAGCCGCAGGTTTTCCCGTACCAATCGTACTAGCTTTGATTATCAATCAAATAAAAAACTCAAAAGCTAAAAAATTCATACAAACTGTTTCATATATGCCGCATTTTATTTCGGTTATAGTATTGGTGGGAATGCTATCGATATTCCTGTCACCTTCATCGGGTATTATTGGACATATATATAGAACCTTAGGTCTTGAGGCTATAAACTTTATGGGTGTGCCAAAATACTTCCGTTTTATTTATGTATTTTCCGATATATGGCAGCATTCCGGATGGAACAGCATCATATATATAGCTGCGTTATCGGCAATAGATCCAAATTTATATGAAGCGGCGGAAGTGGACGGGGCAAACAGATGGCAGAAATTAGTGAAGATTGATATCCCGAGCCTGATGCCTACTATAGTTATTTTATTGATACTGAATTCGGGGAACATTTTAAATATTGGGTTTGAAAAGATTTATTTAATGCAGAACAGCATGAATCTTCCCGTTTCAGAAGTTATATCCACATATGTATATAAAATAGGAATCATATCCAACCAAATAAGTTATTCTTCCGCAATAGGTTTGTTTAATACACTGATTAATTTTGTTTTCCTTATTGCTGTGAATTTCATTTCCAAAAAAACAAGTGACATTAGTTTGTGGTAGAGGAGGGAGTAAAATGAAACGACAAAGCAGCGAATTTTTGTTTAACTGTATAAACATATTTCTCTGTGCATTTATTGTTATAGCCGTTGTATATCCTGTATATTTTGTTGTTATTGCTTCCATAAGCAACCCCTCATCTGTTGCAAACGGGAACGTATGGTTATATCCAAAAGGCTTTACAATGATGGGATACCAGGAAATCATGAAAGACGCAAGGATCTGGGTAGGATATAAGAATACGTTGATATATGCGATAGGCGGCATGCTTGTCAGTATGTTTTTTACAATGCCTGCGGCCTATGCCCTTTCAAGAAAGGACTTTAAAGCACGTGGCTTCTTAATGCTGTTTTTCACTTTTACTATGTTTTTTAACGGAGGACTGATTCCCACTTATTTAACGGTTAAAAAATTTCATTTAGATAATACAATTTGGGTGATGCTAATCCCGTTCTCAGTAAATGTGTACAATATCATCATAAGCCGCACATTTTATCAAAACAACATACCGGGCGAACTGCTTGAAGCGGCAATCCTTGACGGGTGTACCAATATCAAGTTTTTTATTAAAGTTGTTCTTCCGCTTTCAAAAGCGATCCTTGCAGTTATTTCGCTTTATTATATTGTAGGTTATTGGAATGAATATTTTAAAGCATTGATATATCTGCGCGAAGATAAGCTGTACCCGCTTCAAATGGTTTTGAGGGATATATTAATCAGAAATCAGGCATATGCTTCAGGTCAATTGGGTGCCGGGGCTTCGGCGGAAGGAAGTGTACAGCAGAAAGCAGATCTTGTCAAGTATGGTGTTATTGTAGTTTCTTCACTGCCTATTATAATAATCTATCCGCTGATACAAAAATATTTTGAAAAAGGCGTTATGATCGGCTCGCTAAAAGGTTAATTAGTATATGATTTTATCCTGTTTAACAGGTAAAATATATTAACAAGGAGGAGTTTCAAATGAGAAACAATAGGATTTTGGCTTTAATTATTCTGACAATGCTTATGCTTACAGTATTCCTTGCCGGTTGTACTGGCTCCGGAAGCAAAGATTCGGGCAGTAAAGTGCAAACGGGCGAGGAGGGAACATCCGGAGATGTTACGCTGAGAGTGATTGCCATTACACATTCATGGACCAAAGACCTCGATGAAATACCAATGTTTAATAAACTTAATGAGGAAATTGGCGTTAAGATCACATGGGAACAAATCCGAAGCGGATGGGATGAAAAGAAAAATACGGTACTTGCCAGCGGGGATGTTCCGGACGCATTTATTGGATGGGGTATAACAGACAGCGACATTGCAGCGTTTATTAATGTGTTTATGCCCTTAAATGATTTAATTGACTCCTATGCTCCAAATATCTCAAAGATGTTCAGGGAACAGCCAGATGTGAAAGCACTGGCCACAGCAGTTGATGGAAACATATACGGGCTTCCTTCAATAATTCCGCACAGGCCGGACAGCTTTAATATTCATTCTATAAACCGCGTTTGGCTTAATGAGCTGGGCTTGGACACGCCTACTACTTTTGATGAGTATTATCAGGTGTTAAAAGCGTTCAAGGAGCAGGACCCGAATAAAAACAACAAACAGGATGAAATTCCATTCGACTGGGCTCCCGAAAGAGGTTTGTTCACAGCTATGAGCATGATTGGAGCATATGGAAATTACGCGGAAGATTTTTCGGGAGAATGGACTACCGCAAAAGATGGTAAATTTGTTTTTCTGCCGGTAACCGAAGATTATAAAAAACTTGTTTCTTATTTGCATAAACTTTATTCCGAAGGGCTTATTAACCAGGAAGTCTTTACGCAGGATTATTCCCAGTTCCAGGCAAAATCCAAGGATCCTGATTACGAAATAGTTGGTTCTACAATGGGTTGGTCATTGGAGGATAGGTTTGGCCCTGTATATGCCAAGGATTACGAAGTACTTCTGCCTCTTGCAGCGGAAGAAGGAATAAAGCCTATATGGCCCGCACATCCTCCCAGAACTAAATATCTGACGAATAAGGCACAGATTACAACGAAAAACAAAAATCCGGAAATAACAATGAAATGGCTGGATGGATTCTACACCGAAGAAATGTCGGCATTAGGCTATTACGGCTCTCTTGACATATGCGTTAAAAAAGAAGGAGATACATACATTGTCCTGCCTCCGCAGGATGGCATGGGAGCGGATGAATGGAAATGGACAAATGCATTGGTTGACGCAGGTTTAATGTATGTATCGCCCGACCTTGACAAAAGGATAATCGCGCCCGAATCTATCACTCAACGGTTAGAGCACGATGCCTTGTATGCACCATACTTTCCTAAAGATGAGAACATCCTGCCTATTCTTAAATTCTCCAAGGATGATATGGATGAGTTATCCATTATTAAAACCGACATATTTAAAATGGTTGACGTAAAATGGGCACAGTGGATAATTGAAGGCAATATAGATGCGGAATGGGATTCTTATATCAGCCAGCTGGAATCAATGGGGCTTTCCAGAATGAAAGAGATATACCAGAAATATTATGATGACTATCTTGGGAAGTAATATGCTATATTAAATAAAAGAGTATTGAAAAGGGAGATGGCCTTAGCCCATCTCCCCAAAAAAGCTTCAGGAAATCATGCTGCAGCAATGAGTTTTTGTTACACCAGGGAGCACTTAACTATCATCTGTTTCAAGGATATAATTAAGATGGCAAGATAAATAAGGGCCGAAGGGAGCGAACAATGAGCAGTATAAAAGAAAAACTGGTAAAAAAGAAAACTTTTATCAAATACCTTATTTCTTATATGCTTGTTTTTATATTGCCGATCTTACTAATACTATTTCATTTTTATCCCGAAACCACAAAGATAATAAAGAAAGAAGCCCAAGGCTCAGAAGCTGTTCTATTGTCACAAATAAATGATTATGTGAGCATTCAGGTGGATTCATTGTTTAACTGCGCATCTGCCATACACTTAAGCAGGGATATTACCAGTAATCTATTTTTTACAAGTAACGAATTTAACACACTTTTAATAATGCAAGAGCTCAAAAAGATAACCGGAACAAATCCGTTTATCGAAAGAGCCTTTCTATACAGCGCTTCAAATGGAAAATTCTATTCCCATACAGGAACAATCAGCGAAGATGAGTTTGGAAAACATGGGAGCAGTTTTTATTACGAGAACTGGAAACAGGAAGATATTATAAATCTTTTGAACCAGACAAGGAATCTGGTTATCCGCCCTTCGGAAAAAGTAATACTCCCGTATGGAAACAGTATTAATGCCGTAACATTTATTATCCCGATTCCATTAGGAAGCAGTCTTCCGTATTCGGTTCTAATGATTGTTGTGGAAGAAAAAAGTTTTTTCTCGTTTATGAAAAATGAATTTGAAACTCACAATGGCAATATTATTATTTTAGACAGCAATAATGTGCCTATTGTTAAGAAAGAAGACGCGGAATACCTTTATACAGACGAATTTATTTCTTTATTGGAAGATTTCGATACGGACGGTTTTATGCAATCAAAGCTTTTGGGTACGGATTACATCATATCAGTTTTGAAATCCGACTCACCAGCTTTTAAATATGTGAGTCTTACTCCTGTTAACGATCTTTTAAAAGAGCTCAATATATCAAAGAGAAACACTTTATTTTTTGTTTTCATTATTGTTGCTGCCGGTTTTGTCCTGATAATATTTGCGATGATAATAAATTACAGGCCAATCAATATAATAAAAAAGCATATTCTAAGCAGAGCAGTGGAAGGGTTAGGCAGTACGGATGATTTTCAACTTATTCAACAGGCTATATTAAAGCTTCAGAATGAAAATAAGGAATTAGTTAACCGTATTTTGTTGAATAAAAACATTATATCTGAATATTTTCTCATTCAATTTATAAACGGAAATATTGATAATGAAGACAATTTTATTGAGAATGCAGCTGAATACGGTATTATTCTAAAAGATAAAGTATGCTGTTTTACCTTTTATGCGATGGATAGGAATACGCTGCAGCTTTTGAACGGATTTAATGAAATGTTGAAATTAAACTCGGATTTGTCTGCCGGTTATTTGATAAAAGGGATGAGGCAGGAGGATTTTATATTAATTCTTACTTTTGATTCGGAGAAAGACATTAAGCGCTATTATGAGATGTTATATAATATGATTTCGCAAACGAGTGGAAATATAAAAATCGGGATAGGTACAATTGAAGATCTGTTAGATGTGAATAAAGCCTATATTCTTAGTCTTGTCGCATTGGAAAATGCAATAATTGAAGATGATGTTTCAGTTTTGTTCTATGATGAAATCAATTTGGAGCAAAATGATGATTTGATACTCTTCTTTGATAATATAAAAACGCTTGAAATTGCAATATACCGAAACGACTTGAAGCAAATGCGTTTTTCCATGGACAATATTATAAAGCTTATAAAGACAAGAATCAGGAATGTGTTTCGGCTCAGAACTGTTTATATAACAGCACATAATTTGTTTATAAAAGAACTGAAAAAATACGGCGTTGAACGTAAGTTTATTTATGATGTGCATGAAATGAAAGGCTTCGATGTCGAATATGCAGTAATGAGTTTGGAAGAGCTGTATCGGCTATTATCCGGAAAGATAGGAATGAATAAAGATTGCTATGACAGAGGGCTTCCGGATATATCTGAGATTATTCTTTATCTGGAAGATAATTACTCCGATTGTAATCTGTCATTACAATATTTGGCATGTAAATACAACACAACATACTCCAATTTTAGCCATTATTTTAAAAAGAACACTAAAGAGAATTTTTCAACTTATTTGGAGAGGATCCGGATGCGGCATGCAAAGGAGTTATTGAAAACAAATATTTCTATTGATAAAATAGCATCAGTCGTTGGGTATACGAATGCTAACAGCTTTAACCGCGCTTTCAAAAGACAGGAAGGAACTACACCGGGAGAATACAGAAAGATTCAAATCGAAAACAGGTAATAGCCTTATTAAATAAAAAACATGAAAGGAAGGAATTAGATGGGTACATTTATTAGGGAAGGAAATCGGATAATATGGCAGATGGCTGGTGAAAGATTGATGATTGAACCATGGGGAGCTAATAGTCTGAGAGTTAGATCCAGAATGATGGGTGAGATTCTGGATTCTGATTTTGCACTGCTTCCAGTGGACACTCAGCCTGTAAGAATTGATGTTAACGAACATGAAGCTGTTATTGCAAATGGGAAAATAAAAGCTGTAATAAAAGAAGAGGGATGGTCAAGAAAGTGCCAAATCAGTTTTTATAATAATAAAGGAGAACTCCTGCTTCGGGAGATAGGACAAAATGGAGCACTTAATCTGCAATCCCGCAGATTCAAACCGATTATCGGTGGTGATTACCGCCTGACCGTATCTTTTGAGAGCAATGAAAATGAGAAATTATATGGAATGGGGCAGTACCAGCAGGAAATAATGAACATAAAAAACTGCAGCTTCGAGCTTGCGCACCGCAACTCCCAGGCAAGCATCCCCTTTGTATTGTCCAGTCTTGGGTATGGTTTTCTGTGGCATAACCCAGCTATAGGAAGAGTAAGCTTTTCAAAAAACAAAACGGAATGGTATGCGGAAAGTACAAAACAAATGGATTACTGGATTACCGCAGGCGATACTCCCGATGAAATTGTAGAATCATATGCTGATGTTACCGGAAAGGTTCCTATGATGCCGGAGTACGGCCTGGGCTTTTGGCAGTGCAAGCTTCGCTATTATAATCAGGAACAGCTTTTGGAGGTCGCGCGGGAATACAAGCGCAGAAATCTTCCGATCGATGTAATTGTTTGTGATTTTTTCCATTGGCCTAAAATGGGAGATTTTCGGTTTGACGAAGAATTTTTCCCTGATCCTGAAGCCATGGTTGCTGAACTGAAAGAAATGGGTATTGAGTTAATGGTTTCGGTATGGCCTCAGATCGACCTGCAAAGTGAAAATTATGATGAAATGTACCGCAAAGGATATCTTGTTAAACCGGAAATGGGTGTTAATATCAGTATGCTCTTTGGCGGTTACAGTAATTTTTTTGATGCCATGAATCCGGAGGCAAGAAAGTATGTATGGGAAAAGTGCAAGAAAAATTACTATGATTACGGAATAAAAATTTTCTGGCTCGATGAAGCGGAACCGGAGTTCAGTGTCTATGATTTTGATAACTACCGTTACTATTTGGGACCCAATGTTCAAATCGGCAATATGTACCCGCAGTTATATTCCAGAACTTTTTATGAGGGAATGAAAGCTGAAGGACAGCAAAATATAATCAATCTTGTACG
>LSQX01031362.1_pt3 | contig 40057 bp, 26 predicted proteins | sample 654561 | NCBI WGS metagenome assembly LSQX01 (sample SAMN04489861, study PRJNA283612) | anaerobic digester metagenome | isolation source: 4 biogas reactors fed with cattle manure at either 37C or 55C with and... | place: Denmark: Kongens Lyngby | collected 2014 | reverse complement strand
CCAGAAAACGAAGATCGGCATGCCGTCAAGGACGCTCTGCATCTCCTCCGCCCGGTAGCTGAGGCCGACACGATACCATCTGCCGCCCTCAGCAGGCAAGACGATGTCCCACCCGCCGAAGCATCCGGGGCCGCCGGAGCTTTCCGCAAGCAGCTTGTCGCCATCACGCGAGGTGCGGGCCTCAAGGCCTTTACGAGCCGCCCAGGTGCGCAGGGCGATCGGCTCTGCCCCACTCTCAGCGGCGATTCCCTCGCCGTCAAGCGTCTCGAGAACGATCATTGCTTTCCCTCCGTCTTGAGGTATTCAAGCCCGACCGCCTGCATGAATGCCATCGCCACCTCCGCGACGACCTCACCGTTGCTGAAGCTGTCTTCGAAGAGGCCGACCGTCTCCTGCGTGATGGCCGCGATGCCCTGCTCCTCAGCCCAGCGGCGCAGGAAAGGCTTCTTCGTCGAGCCCTCGCTGATGTGGAAGTCGAGTTGGTTGTCCGAATCGCGCAGAAAGCGGTCCCGCAGTCGCTGCTTTGCCAGATGATAGCCAAAGCGGATCTGCGGGGCCATCGGATGCGCCGAGTCCGCGGGGAAGAGATACGCATGGCCCGCAGCCCATTGGTGCTGGTGGTAGTCTATCAGGCCAACGACCGTCTCGGTCGTGACAACATTCCTGATCAACCGGGTCTCGGGCTCCGAGAACGGCGCCGGGCCGCGGAACTGGTCCCTGGTGTAGTTGGAGAACCAGCGCCCGGGATCGCCCTCGTACTCCTCCCAGCCGCTGGGGAAGTTCCGGTTCAGATCGCAATCGGTCATGCTCGACTGGATACTGCGCTGGTAGCCCCACGGGTTCATGATCGGCAGCACGAGCACTCGGAAGTGCTCAAGAAGCCAGCCGATTCCCGAAATGTTATCTTCATTTCTGCACAGAGCCTCGACCAGCGCGACCAGCCCGTGCGGGTTCATGACCTCGCCCCCATGCAGCGCGCCGACCAGCAAGAAGACGGGCTTGTCCTCGTCGCCAACCTCCAGCATGTAGAGCGGGCTACCATCAGATGCCTCGCCGACTAGATGGTAGCTGACTCGATCGCGCTCCTCTGCAAGCGCCTGGAGGTAGTACGGGTACTCGGTCTGATAGTCCAGCCTGTGAGGCCACCAGCGTGAGTAGCGGACGCTTGGGCCGAGGACATTGCCCGGCAGCACCCACTTGTTGCGCGAGCCGTCCACGCCGCCGGCGGCCTGCCGGGGCTCCAGCAGGTCGAGAGCGATGATCCTGCCCTCACCCACTACCTCCTCGACCGCCACCGGTTGGCTCAGCGCGTCATCGCGGCCGAGTATGCGGCGCCCGTCGCCCGGCGCGAAGCCCTCAAGGTAGCGGAAGCCGTTGAAGGGGAAGATCGGACGATCCAGATGGGTGTTGTGCCACGGGATCAGGTCACCCAGCGTGCAGCCACTGAAGATCGGGTGGGGGGCAACTACCTCAAGGTGCGGGCGCTCGGTGCGAGCGCGCTGCTTCACCGTGAGCCCGCGGGACTGCGCGTAGTCGTCGAGGGAGGCGATGACCACGCCGCCTTTGCGCGCAAAGCTGTCGAGCTTGCGCCAATCCACGCCCGTGCGCATGCCGGGATCATCGCAGGCGACGACGGCAAAGCGCGCTCCCTTGAGCTGCCCCGGCCGGACGATGCGGCCCGGATAGAGCGCGTTGATCTCCCGCTCGATTAGCCCCCCTGCATCGGCGAACAGAGCAATCGGACACTGCGGTGGCTCCACGATTACGAACTCGGCCTCGTCGTCTGGTGGCGCCTCCCCCGCAGTGACTTCAACCGAATCGTCGTCGTTTATCAGCCCCAGTCCGACGAGCTTGCCCTTGCGACGAATCTCACAGCACTCTCTGCTCTCTTCATACATGCGGCTACTCCTCACAGGGACTGACTGGCGCGGCGGTGGTGACCTTCTCCAAGCGCGCGCATGCTCCTTCACAGGGGCTGCAGGTTCCACGGGCGAGTCGGCGAAGATACCCCCGCACCAGACATCTCGCCATCTGAGGTCCCTGAATGGCTCGCACTTTTCACCTGCCCGACCTGAACCTCCGTCACATCGCCTGGGTCGTCGTCGCCTACGCGGGCCTCGTCGCGGCGATATGGCCCCGGCGAACGTATGACCTGTGGTGGCATCTGGCTACAGGCAAGTTCATCATAGACACCGGGGAGATCCCGCACGCAGACCCTTTCACCTGGACGCGCGCGGGAGCCCACTGGATCGCGCATGAATGGGGCTGGGAGATCCCGCTCTACCTGCTGTACAATACCTGGGGCTTCGACGGCCTGCTGGTGCTGCGCGGCGCCATCGGCCTGCTCTGCGCGCTGCTGCTGGTGTGGCTGTGCATGAACGGTGGCGCCACTCCTCTCGCCGTCATGGCCACCGGTGTGCTGGTGATCTACGCCGCAAGGCCGCTGTTCAACGACCGCCCGCAAGTCGCGAGTATGCCACTGTTTCTCGCCATGCTCTGCCTGATCGATGCGGCGGATCGAGGTCGGCCAAAGTGGCTACTCGCCGCGCCGCTGCTGATGGTGCTGTGGGTGAACCTGCACGGCGGCTTCGTCTATGGCATCGGGCTGCTTGGGCTCTACGCGCTGTGCAGGGTACCGGAGTGGTTCATGCGCTACCGTGCTGGAGAGAAGATTGGCCCCACCCCCGCGTTCCTCGGCGCCGGAATCATCCTCAGCCTGGCGGCATGCCTCGTGAACCCGAATGGCGTCGAGGGAGCGATCTACCCGCTCGGATACGTCTTCGGCGATCACTCGTGGCACAAAAGCTTCATCACGGAGTATGCATCCCCCGATTTCTCGCAGGAGATCTTCCTGTGGCTCGGCGCGCTGATCGTGCTCAGCACCGCCGCATTCGCCGCATCGGGGCACCGCTCGCGGCTGTGGGATGTCGCGCTGACCGCGGTGTTCCTCTACAGTGTGCTGAAGTGGCAGCGTAACACGGCGCTCTACGCGTTCGCCCTTGCCCCCGTTCTGGCGATGCACCTGAGCGACCTTCTCGGGCGCATGAACGTCGGTGGGCTTGAAGATGCCGATCGCGAACGCGGGCCGGCGGCGCTGTACTGGGCGATTGTGCTCACGCTCGTGATCGCGGCCGGACTGGCGTTCCCCCCCGCGATGCGCAGGGCCCCGGAGGCATTCAGGACCGACCTGCCGGTGGAATGCGTCCAGTGGGCGAAGGACAACGATCTGCAGGGGCGCATGTACAATACCTACCGCTGGGGCGGCTATCTGATCTGGGAGATGTGGCCGCAGCAGCGCGTGTTCGTGGATGGGCGCGCGGACGTGATGGGCCGCGAACTCATCCAGGACTGGCAGAAGGCGCACAAGATGAACGAGGGATGGACCGAGGCGCTCTACGATTATGAGATTGACTGGGCGATCGTGTCCATCAGTTCGCCGCTGGTCAGGGGACTTGAGCTCCATCCACAGTGGCGGGTCGCCTGCGAGGAGCCGACGGCGAAGCTGTTTGTGCGCGTCGGTTCGGTTGCCGACACCGCGGACGGACCAACGGACAACTAATCGGCAGACCCGCGCCTGAAGTGAGGGCACCTCGTGCTGCTCTTCCCGATAGGAACTGAGCGGAAGCTCCGGGCCTTTCCATGGGCGACGCTGTCGCTGATAGCCGCGAACGTCTACGTCTACTTCTTCCTGCAGGGCGGGCCGCAGGGCTCGAACTTCGACCTCGTCTTCGCGCGCCTGCAGTGGTGGATGCCGATCACCTACATGTTCGCCCACGGGAGCCTCGTGCACCTCGGCGGCAACATGCTCTTCCTCTGGGTATTCGGCCCTCACGCCGAGGATGCTCTCGGCCGCGGGCGGCTCATGCTCGTCTACTTCAGCGCCGGGCTCGCGGCCGCGGGCCTGCACGTGCTGTCATCGGTCTTGCTCTACCCGGAGGATCTCGCGGTCGGCCTCGTCGGCGCGTCGGGGGCGATCATGGGCGTCGTCTCACTCTTCGTGCTGCGCTATCACGGGGTCCGGGTGCGCTTCTTCTTCTGGTGGCTGCTGCCCTACATCTTCTACGTGCGCGCGCTATGGGTTGGGATAGCCTTCCTCGGGTGGGATCTCATCTGGGCACTGATAGCGGTCGGCCAGCAAGGCGTCGGCGGCGTCGCGCACTGGGCACATCTGGGGGGCTTTGCGGCAGGCGCAGTCTGGGCATGGGCGTTGCGGATGCCCGGCGAGGGCACGCACGAGATCAAATATGACGAGGCGCGTCGGTACATAGAAGCGGGAGCATGGCTGGCGGCCGCACGGCGTTTGGAGGAGCGCATCGCCAATCGGCCCGGTGACGCACAGCTACACGCCGACGCCGCGGCATGCTACGACATGGTCGCGGGCATGCAGGACAGGGCGGCGTGGCACTGGAACGAGCACCTCCGGCTGCTGCTGCTGGAGAATCGGTGCGACGAGGCAATCGCGCGCTTCCCCGAACTGGTGCAGAGGTTCAGCCCGGGCGACTTCGACCCGGCGGTGCTGATGCGCCTCGGCGCGACCTGCCAGAGTCGCGGTGAGGAGCGACTGGCGCTTCCAGCGCTGATGGCTGTTGTGCAGGCACATCCTGACAGCGAACAGGCGCCCGCGGCGGCGCTTCGCATCGCGAGCCTCTACGCGCGGCGTGCTGATGAAGAGCGCGAACGGGAAATGCTCCTGCGGATAAGTCAGACATGGCCGCACTCGGAGGCCGCATTGACGGCGGCCACCCGTCTGCGGGAGATGACATAGCAGCGGCCATCAAGTATGCTTGTGAGGGCGCTAGCCAACTGCAGAGGGGGCGAGTCTCATGTTCCGAAGTAGCTTCAGTCGTCATGGGGCGGCCGCAACCGTCGTCGTGATCATCCTGCTGCTGATCATCGCCGGCGGAGCGGTCTGGTACTTCGTGCTGCGATCCACTCCGGAGAAGACCGTCAACGCGGCGCTCATGGCTGCGGTGGAGGATAACCGCGGCGATGTCGAGAGACTGGCGACCGCCGATTCGCGCGACATGGCGGCGATGTATGTCTCCGGCATGAGGCGCATCATCCCACCCGAGACTCCCGAGGGGCAGGAGCATCCGTGGGTGCTGGATGAGGCCCTCATTGATGGCGAAACCGCCCGCGTCCCCGTCACGGTCACGCTTCCATCGGGAGTGGAGATGATCTTCGGCTCCGACCAGATGACGCTCGACCACGTGCTGCACTATGAAGAGGGCGTGTGGCGACTGGACGTGCGGGAGACCGCCAGCGCCATGGCCGACAGCGCGCTTGACAGCATCTTCCGCCGCTTCGGTGAGACGCCCGGCGAATTATGACGCCAGGCCGCGACTACAGCGGCGTCACGCCTTTCTTCAGAATGATGTTGCCGTACTTGGCGGTTTCGCCGGTCATCACGACCGCAAAGGCCGCCCGCGCACGGTCGTAGAACGCAAAGCGCTCGATGCGGCCGATTGCCGGCGCATCGGGCGCATGACGGTCGATCGCAGAGCGGTACGCTTCCTCCACTGAGGGGTCGAGCGTGTCGCCCTCAACGGCCGCCATCATCACCAGCGGGTCATCCACGTAGCTGTCAAGCTCAAAGATGGGCAGGATCGCGTCGAGCAGGTCCGCGATGCGTAGACCATCCGCGCGCAAGACGCGATCGTTCATCGTCTCCCCCGGGAAGTGCGCATCCGCAAGCACGATCTCATCCCCGTGCCCCATCCTCGCGAGCACCTCAAGCAACTGCGGGCTGATCAGCGGCGAGATTCCCTTGAGCATCTGCGTCTCCCTGTTGCGCCTGTTGATCGGTGTTCGGCCGCATCCGGCCCGCGGTCAAAGAACCGAATCTCTTCGAAGTGTCTCCCGCGTCAATGACCGCTGCTTCTGCCGCGCTCACTGCTGCTCGATCACCACGACCTGCGCTTCCCGCCCCGGCAGCGGCCAGACGAGTTTCCCGCCACGCCACTGCAAGGCCTTCCCTGTCAGGGCATCGCGCGCAGGTAGCCCCTGCAGCCCCGCAAGCTCACCCTGCAGCGTCACCTCAAGCTCCAGCGGCTCCGCAGTTGGCGCCTGAGCAATCAGCAAAAGACCGGTGGGATCGGTGCGATGATAGCCGGTCACAAGCGCCTCGCGGTTCGACAGGCCGATGGCCTCGCCGTTCGACCAGTAGGGCAGAAACTCCGCACTGGCGACGCCGAATGAGCACATGGCGTCTTGCACCGAGCGCAGGAACTGCTGGCTGTCGCGGCTCATCCACGAAGCGACGGAGATTACATCGTGCAGAAGCGGGAAGGCGAGGAACTCGCGTCCCGGCATCTTCTCATGGTCCCGGCTGGGCTGGAACTTGTTCAGCGTCGGCAGCAGAAAAACCGGCACGCCGAGGTTCTGCGGCAGGAACTCCGCGCGGAACTTCTCCAGCGTCAGATCAGTCATCAGGTCCTTGCGGTTGTACTGCTCACCGTTGAGCACCACGTCGGAGTAGGCGTAGGTGGTCATGAAGACGCTCTCGGAGACGTGGCTGTAGACGAAGCCGGCGTCGCCGCGCTTCTCCCGCACGAGAGGGTAGAGGCGCTTCTGCAGATCGCGCGTCGCCAGCAGCGGCCAGCGCCCCGGCGCGCAACCATGCTCGGCGCTGCGGCAGAAGCGTGGTGAGGAGCAGTCGAGGTAGATCCCGTCGGTGCCCGTGGCCTCCATCGTCTCGTTGACTACCCACAGCAGCAAGTCCGCGTAGGAGCTTGCCTGGCAGACGGTCCCGTAGCAGACGGTATCCGAGGCGACCTCCGAGTAAGGGTCTCGCCTCAAGTCGCGCTCCAGCAGCGTGAAGTCGGAAGTGCCGGTCTGAGCGCAGTTGAGCGCATAGTAGGAGGTGATCGTCTCCCAGCCAGCATCGTCTTTGAGGAGGCGGACCTTGCGCGCGACCTCAGCCGGATCAGTCGGATAGTAGCTGAAGCTGCCGATGTGCGTGTTCCAGAGCACGCCTATGTTGCGGCAGCCGGGGTGGTAGTGAGTGTTTCGTGCGGCGAAACCATCAATGTCCGGTGCGCTGATGAACATCGGCCGCCAGTCGCGCCAGCCCTCCGGCAGCGGCTTCACGGGCGTGGCGAGGAAGCCGAAGGTGAGCCTCAGCGGCTCGTACAGCACCGTAGGGGTGTCAATGATGCGCAGCCGCAGATCCACGCCGTGATCGTGGTGCAGAAGCTGGACTGCCTGCTCCTGCTCGGCAATGTGCCAGCCCTGCGGGCTCTCGCACCACCAGGCGACCCCGCCGCGCTCATTGCCAAGCCACACGTAAGGGACGAAGGGCAGCGACTTGCTCCATCCCACCTCGCCTGTGCCGCCTGCATCGGAGAGATCCGTCCACTCCCCCACCGCATGATGGTAGAGCGTCGCGGCCTCCTCGCGTAGCGGCACGATGATCTCCAGCGCGTCTACCGCCTCTTGTGCACTCAGTTCGAGGTCAACGCGCATGAAGCCGTCGAACTCCACGCTGGTGGTGGCCGTCGCCTGGAGGGGCCCGATGGCGCCGCGCCACTGCTGGCCGGCAACCGCATCGGTCGCAGTGAGCGGGTCAGGCGTAGCCGACATCGACGAGACGGTACCGCCCGAGGTCGCCCGAAGCTCGATCGGCGCTCGCAGCAGCGCCTCGCCCTGCGTGGTGATCTGCGCCGGCAGCGGCGAGCGATCGAAGCGGTAGTCGCGCCCCCAGACGCTGACGGTGTCGCCCGATGCGCGCACGGGCGTCCACGGCGGCAGCACCTCGTCCGTGACGCCAAGCTGATTGCCGAGCCACTCGGGGCGCGCGGTGACTACCCACAGCAGTTCGCCTTCACGCACGATCCCGCCGCCAGGCCCGCGCAGCGTCGCGGTGATCGTAGCCTCACCAGCGCCGATCGCAGCGTGATCGAGTTCAATGCGCGCGATGCCGCCATCGTCGGTCGGAGCCGAGCCGCTCTGACTGCCCGCGAGGCCACGGATCGTGAGGTCAACCTGCCCCTTTGCGCCAGCAAGGTCGCGCCTTGCTCCGCGATAGTCCACCAGCGTCACGATGCGATCGGGGTCGAAGGCGACGAACGGCCGCAACTGAAGCTCCCGCTGCGGCACGAAGGGCAGTTCGGGCGCCTCGGCGACTGTGCCCTGCTGGTAAGAGTCGTAGATGGCGCGAATCTCTCCGCCAAGTAGCGGGCGCCCGAAGACGAGCACGTCGTCGAAGGCAGTCGTGCCGGAGCCGATCTCTCCGCCGATGCTGAAGGTCTCCGGCGCCTCATCGGGCACGAAGACCTGTCCCCCACCGGCCGCTATCCGCTCGCCATCGAAGTAAAGGTACATCTCGGTCGACTCGAGGGTCGAACTCCACGTGGCGGCGACATGGTGCCACGTGCCTGGCTCCCACGACATGTCGTTCTTGTAAGCCATCGTGCGCCCCTGCTGCGGTCCGGAAAGCTCACCGTTGGAGGTGTAGAGCATCAGCCGCGCCCAGCGGCCGTACTTGTACAGGTAGAGCGCGTTGAGGGCTTTGCCACGATCGTTCCCGGTGGTTGCGCGGAAGAGGTAGTGAAAGACCTCATCTTCGGCGGGCCACTCGGGGCGGAACCACATCATCACCGTGCCTTCGCTGGGCACCACGTTTCCCGCGAAGGCATACTCAAGCAGCGATTCCGGGTCAATCAGCGCCGCTTTCCCGCGCATCCCCTCCACCAGTTCAGGCGCGCCGGTCACTGTCGCAGCGCCCTCGGCAGCAGCGATCGAAGCATCCATGGAAGTCTCAAAAGGAGCGAAGAACAATACGTCGCCATCCTCGACCGCAGAGGCTGCGGGCAGGGCCAGGATGAGCAGCAGACCGACGCGGAGCGCACGCATTCGTGACACCTCACGTTCGCGAAATGTCGCTCAGCTTATCTCGACAACACTCCCGCCGATCCACGACAGCTCTTCGCCGGTGCGATGGTAGTAAACCACCAGCACCACGTTGTCCGCAATCTCCACGGCTGCCGGATATCCGACCGCGCCATTTGAGCCGTCGCCGCGGATGATGACCTCTTCCGCCCCTGCGATCTCCTCGCAGTCCGAGTGCAACAGGCGCGCGCGGGTGCCGTAGGGCTCCTGCCGCGCACCGTAGGTCAGCAGCACGCGCCCGTCAGAGAGCCGGGTCGCCCAGTGCGGGAAGCCGTAGACGTGGCTGTCTACCGGCCGCGACCAGTTCAAGCCGTTGTCATCTGAGCGCGCGGTGAAGAGATTGCCGTCGGCGCCGCTGGTGCGCAGGAAGGCGACCAGTTCGCCGCGATCGGTCTGATGCACGAAGGTCTCGTTGAAGCCCACGGTCGAGGTGGCGTCATCGGCGATTGTCGCCAGCTTGTGCCATGTCGCTCCCCGGTCTGTTGAGCGCATCAGGATCGAAGTCGCCGCGATCTCGGGGGGGCGCAGGCGTCCCCAGACGGGGAAGAGCAGGTCACCGTTGGCCAGTTCGAGGATGTTGCCGCGGAAGCCGAGGCCCGGCCCGAAGCCCTCCTCCGGCCCGACATCCGCGTAGGGCTGCCAGCTTTCGGCTGCATCGTCTGAGCGGAGGATCAGTATGGGGGCCGGCAACGCGGCCACTCCGGTGCCGGCCTCGACGCGCTCATAGCCCGGAAAGCGCGCCACCTCGCTCTCCCCGACCACCCGCCAGCGGTTGACGGCGCAGAGCAGCGTGTCATCTGAAAGCTGCTTCGTGTACGGCGTGAGCGTGCTGTCGGCGTCGTGGATCACACGCGGCTCCGTCTGCGCGAGGGCTTCAACGCTCGATGCATTCATCTGCACCGGGCGCACGGAGGGGTCCCAGTCACCGCGCAGCCTTCCGTCCGACCATCGAAAGCCCAGCAGCAGATTGCCATTGCTGAGCCTCTCCACGTTCGGGTTGCCGCAAAACCGCTCCGGATCGCGAAACAGTTCGACGTGCTCGACGACATTGATCCCCATTGTCTGCCTCCTTCACGGTCTCAGTGCGTCAATATTGTACCCCCGGAGCGAATCCCCTTCTCGTCTGGCAGTTGCCGCGGAGGGAAGCCCGCTCCACCGGCGAATACAGTCTCAATGGTTCAGCCTACACGCCGCCGCACACGGGAGGCCGCAATGAACGCCGGAGTATGCCAGTGGGTATTCAACAAGCTGCTCGTTGAGCACGAGATGGACATGTTCGACTGCATTCACTTCGTCGGCAGCAAAACCGGGGCCGATTGCTTCGAGCCGCTCAGCCGCTACTGGTACCAGGACGATCCATTCGACGAGCAGGCGACTCGCGCTCGCAAGATGCTCGATGAGCTTGACCTGTGTGTTTCCTGCTACACCCTCGACAGCGACTTCGCTGTCTACGATGAGGACCGCTTCAATGAGACCGTGGCGAACAGCATCCTCGGTCTCGACATCGCTCAGATCCTCGGCACCGACACAATCCGCCTCGATCCGCGGACATCACTGCCTGACGGGCATGCCGAGGATCCCGATATTGACTTCATCATCGAGCGCATCGCCGAGGGCATGCGACAGATCGGCGACGTAGCGGCCGACCGCGGTTACAAAGTCGGCGTGGAGAACCACGGCCTGCTGCTCGGGCGCAGCGAGCAGGTTATGCGGATCGTGGAGTTGGTGGACCGCCCGAACTTCGGAGTTAACCTCGACTTCTCCAACTTCCGCATCGTCCATGGCGAGGATCATGTTGAGGTCACGCGAATGCTCGCGCCGTACGTGGTCCACGTGCACGCCAAGGACTCGTGCCTGAGCGACACAGAGCCGGAGAATGCCGAGGCTGAGGGTTGGCGGCGGACGCTGGCGAAGGACAAGGAAGAGTGGTATCACGCCTGCGTGGCAGGCACTGGCGACATGCAGTGGCCGCTGGTCTTCTCCATCCTCCGCGATGCGGGCTACGACGGCACGATCTCACTCGAGACCTCCGTGCCGGAGGACATCTTCGGCTCAGTGACCGAGGGCGTGGCAAACATCAAGCGCGTCATCGCAGAGATCGGCGCGGAGTAGCAGAACTGAGCGGCCAACGACTATCAACGAGGTGCCTGCCCATGCCCTCCAACCAGCCGAACATCATCTTCATTCTCATCGATGACCTCGGGTGGCGCGATCTCACCTGCTACGGCAGCACATTCTACGAGACCCCGAACCTCGACCGGCTCGCGCGGCAGGGGATGCTCTTCACCGACGCCTACGCCTCCTGCCCGGTCTGCTCGCCGACACGCGCCAGCCTGCAGACCGGGCGCTATCCCGCGCGCCATGGCGTCACGAACTTCCTCAAGGGCCGGGCGCGCGGAAAGCTCGTCGAGCCCGAGTATGCCGATCACATGCCGCTGGAGGACTACACGATCGCGCAGGCCCTTGGCGACGCGGGCTATCAGACGTGGCATGTCGGCAAGTGGCACCTCGGCGCGGACGAGCAGTATTGGCCGCAAAATCGCGGCTATGACGTCAATGTCGCCGGCTGCGCCCGCGGTATGCCCAGCAAGGGCTACTTCAGCCCATGGGAGATCCCGATGCTGGAGGATGGCCCCGAGGGCGAGTATCTCACCGACCGCCTGACGGATGAGGCGATCAAGCTCGTGGAGACCTCCGGCGACCGCCCGTTCTTCCTGCACATGGCCTACTACACGGTGCATGTGCCGATCCAGGGCAAGCCCGAGCATGTGGAGCGCTTCCGTGAGAAGGCGGCGTCGCTCAAGCTCGATCAGATCGACCCGTTCGTGGAGGGCGAGCAGTTCCCTTGCGAGCACAAGCGCGAGCAGCGCCTCCAGCGCCGGATGCTGCAGTCGGACCCGGCCTATGCCGCGATGGTCTGGTCGATGGATGAGAACATCGGGCGGCTGCTGCAGGCGGTGGAGGATGCCGGGCAGAGCGACAACACGATCGTCTTCTTCACCTCAGACAACGGCGGCCTCGCGACCGCCGAGGGCGCGCCCACCTGCAACTTCCCGCTCCACGAGGGCAAGGGCTGGATGTACGAGGGCGGCACGCGTGAGCCGCTGATCGTCCACTGGCCGGGCGTCACGCAGCCCGGCAGCCAGTGCTCGGTACCGGTGACCACCCCCGACTTCTACCCGACGATGCTCGAGATGGCGGGCGCGGACCTGATCCCGGAGCAGCACATGGACGGAGTGAGCATCGCGCCGCTGCTGCGCGGAGCCGATTCGCTCGGCCGCGAGGCGATCTACTGGCACTACCCGCACTACGGCAACCAGGGCGGCACGCCGGGATCGTCCGTACGCTCCGGCGACTGGAAGCTGATCGAGTTCTATGAGGACAGCCGGCTTGAGCTTTACAACCTCAGCAGCGACCCGAGCGAGACGCAGAACCTCGCCCATGAGCGCCCGGAGATCGCGCAGGAGCTTCACGAAATGCTGCGCTCGTGGCGGGCGGAGATCGGCGCCGACCTGCCGACGCCGAACCCGGAGTGGTCGAGTTGAGCGTGGACCGCTACACGGGCTGCCTCTTCGGCCTCGCGATCGGCGACGCCCTCGGGATGCCGACGGAGTTCCTGAGCCTCGACGCTATCCGGGCGCGCTTCGGCCCCGACGGAGTCACTAACCTCGAGGCCGGAAGCTGGCCCGCCGGTCATTTCACCGATGACACGCAGATGACGCTCGCGCTCGCCGAGGGCCTTCTTGCGGCTGGCCTCGATGCGCCTGTTGACGCCATCATGGCGGAGGTTGCAGGAGAGTTCGTCTCATGGGCGGAGGATCCCATCGGTGGCCGTCGCGCTCCGGGCAATGCGTGCATGAACGGCTGCCGAAATCTCGCGGCAGGTGTTCCGTGGCGCGAGGCAGGAGTGGCGCACAGCAAGGGCTGCGGCACGGCTATGCGCGCGGCACCGATCGGTCTCGCCTCGCCCGGAGACTACGAGCGCATCCGGCAGGTCGGCATTGCGCAAAGCCTCGCCACGCACGGGCATCCATGCGCGCTCGCGGGATCGGTCGCGGTCGCCGCGCTCGTGAGCATGGCGCTTGAGCACGAAGAGCCTGATCAGATGCTGGAGCAGACGCTCGCAATGACAGGGGAGATCAGCCACGAGTTCGTGGAGCGCCTGCATCGAGTGCCGGAGGCGCTGCAAAGCGACCCGCAGGACGCGTGGCGGCTGCTGGGGGAGGCATGGGTGGCCGAGGAGGCGGTTGCGGGCGCGCTATACTGCTTCCTGCGCAGCCCGGACGACTACCGCGCGACGGTGCTCAGCGCAGCAAACACCGATGGCGACAGCGATTCGCTGGCCTGCATCGCGGGAGCGATCTCCGGAGCATACAACGGCATCAATGCGATCCCCGAGGACTGGCGAGTAAAGGTCGAGCGCGGGGAGGATCTGCAGAGTGTGGCGGAGCGGCTCTTCCAGTCAGTCGACCGCCAAAGCTGAAGTCTTCGGCGGTCATGCCCGGGCTGCAGGAGGTATACGCGCGAGGCAAGCGGGTGGCCATGCACAGGTAGGGGGCAATACGCGGGCCCCGACCGAGTTGGCCGGGGCCCGAAATGGCCTCATGAAGTGCGTTCCCTGTCAGCGATCGTACTTGCGATAGTCTACGTCTATCTTGCCATTGGGATCCATGCGAATGATGAGGCCACCATCTCGATCGTACTTTCGGGTCTTCTCGGACTCGTATCGCCAGTCGCGAGTGTCCATGTAGCGCCCATCGCGGTAGCGATCACGGTCGCGGTCCATCTTCTTGCGCTGCCCGGGCGGGATCCACTGTCCGCGATGCATCGCCTGGCCGGGTGGTAGCCACTGCTGCTGGCAGCGTTGACAATCCCTCTGCGCGTAGCGTTCGTACTGATGCGCCTCGCACTTCCATGGGTCCGCATCTGCCGCCTGAGGCACGGCGAATACCATCACCGCCGCAACTGCCACCAGTGCTCCGATCTGTATGAGGCTTCTCATCTGCATTCCCTCGCTCCCTTGCCGCGGATGCCACTCCAACTGCGACCGTCACTTCCCGCGCGCTTATTACTATGCACTGTAGTAAATACCCGCGGGACCGCGCCGGTAAACATCTTCACGAGAATCGAGGGGAGAGATTACCTCACCGCACGCCGCTAAGTGCGCTGCGCAGGGCTGAGATCTGCCGGTTGACCGCGTGCCACTGCGAGGAGCCGAACTGAAGCCGCGAGCGCTGTCCCTCCAGAAGCCGAATCTGTGCCTCCATGGAGCGCCTGTACTCGGGGCCGAAGGATTGTCCCGCGCGTTGCTGCTGCTGCCAGGCGGACGACACGCGGCCGTAGTCGTACCATGAGGAGGAGCCGAACTGCTGCTCGCGCCGCCGGGTGTCCATCAGCCGCTGACCGGTTCGCAGGCTCTCCTGCCGGGCGCGCTCGTAGTCACCCTGCCTGCGGCTGATCTCTGTCTCGCGCCCGAAGCTGATCGCGCTGTCGAGGCTGCGGAGCGAGGAGCGCTCGCTCTCCAGCGCGGAGATGCTGTTGCGCAACTGCCAGTAAAGCTGTCCGCCGAACTCCGCGGCGCGCAGTTGCCCCTGCAGCACACGCAGTTCAGCGTCAATGACCCGCTGCCGGTCGCGCGCCTGGTTGCGAAGCTGCCGGTAGTCGTCGGCCCATGCGGGCGCGAGCAAACCAGCGCCGACGCATACAATCATTACGATGATCGCCGCCCGAAGCCTCATCCCGCTCACCTCGTGGTGAGTTGTCACTGCTCAGTCTACGGATGCGTCAGTTCATCCACTCGCGCAGTTCGTCCGCAAGCTTGCCGCAGATCTCGTCAAACAGGGCCTCTGCGCTGTCTTTATTGACCACGCTGGCGAGTTCCGGGTTCCATCTGTAGTGCTCACGCGCCATGAAGTCTGTCACCGCGCGCCGCGCCTCGTGGCTCAGGCCACGGGAGTAGAGCCACGGATCGCAGCCCTCGTACTTCGGCAGCAGCGTGTCCTCCGGATCGAAACGGTCGAGATGCACCGCGTTCGGATCGGCGGCCAGCAGTTCCGCCGCCTCATCCGGCCCCGCGTGGCCGCCGCCCATGGATGCCTCGAACGGCCCCTGCGGAGCGGGCTTCACGAGTATCTTCACGCCGGCGTCGCTGGCATAGCGCTCCGCCGCGCCCTGCCACGAGTCGACCTGCATCCGCCCCGCGTGCGACAGGTGGACGAAGATGTACCGGAAGCCGCACTTCTCAAGCTCCCGGTAAAGCTCGAGCGCCACCTGCCGCACAAGTTGCGGCGTGAAGCTGATCGTCCCACGCCAGTTGCAGAAGCCGGGTGCGGCTACCCACGTGGCGGGCAGCACAACTCCCCCACCGAGGCGCGTTGCGACCTCCGTGCAGATGGCATCGCCGCGCAGGTAGTCCGAGCCGCAGGTCATGTGCGGCCCGTGCCACTCCAGCGAACCTGCCGGGACAATCGCCAGCGGGAGTCGCTTGATGGCCGCGTCAAGCTCATTCGGCGTCATCATTGTCCAGCGGACCTCAGGACTCATTCGCAAGCGCCTCCGTTCACTTCCGCCCGCGCTGCGCGATCTCGTTCTCGATGAACCACTCGATCTGCGACCAGTCGCGGCTTCCGCCGGCCACGTCCGCAAGCTGCTCGCTCAGGAAGCCGAGGAACTCCCAGAGCACCGACATGTCGCGCAGATACGAGGGCACGAGGTAGTGCGGCTTGTTGCGCTCCATCAGCGCCATGGCATCCACCACCGACGCGCGAGCGCAATCGACCTCCCGCGCCAGTCCGCGCGCGTCGTACTGCTCCGCCGCGCGGCCATTCGCAACATTGAAGACCTGCGACATCGCGTAGAAGGCGTGGCCGTGGCACTCGATGCGCGCTGCCTCACAGGCCATGTTGCGCGACAGGTCATCACCGCGGCCCTCCAGCAGCATGCGGGCCCTGCGCCCGACCTCCTGCAGCATCAGCAGGTCCTCCTGCAGGTTACAGACGGCCTCGAGCGCCTCGAGCGGATACTCGCGCGGCCAGGGCTTGCCGGGGCGCTGGTAGGTGTACGCGTAGTACCAGATCGGGCCGAAACCGGCGGTCTGAGCGGCGCGATCAAGCAGTCGCCGCGCCTCCAGCAGGTCGCCATCGCCGCGCACTGCCGCCCACTTCTCCTCAAACAGGTGTACCGGCCCCGCGCCGCGGTTGTTCCAGGCATACTCCGCAAGCGCATCGAACTCCAGCCCCCACGCAGGGTCGAAGACCGAGTATGACGCCGCGCCCTCAGCGCGTTCTGTGTGCGCGCGCTGGAGCATCTTCTCCGTGTTCCGCTGCCGAGGATCCCAGCGCGACCAGTTGTAGTAGCAACTCATCGGCTTGACCCAGCTTCGCACGCCGTAGCCCATCTTCGGGTCCGCCTGCGGATTGATGCTCTCGTTGGAGTACCACCACCAGTCGATGATGACGTGGTCGATGAGACCTTCCGCGCGCAGGCGTTCGACGAACGCCTCATCCCAGGCCGCCATGTGCCGGGTGAACTGGTCGTTGTAGATGACCACGTTCTGCACGCCCAGCGAGACGAGGTGCTTCGCAAGCGTCATCGCCCAGTCCTGGAACTGCTTCTCCTTCGGAATCTCGCTGCATTTTGCACAGCGGCAGAACTTCGTCCCGACCTCATCAAGCTGGATGTGAAAGGTATGCACCCCGTTGGGCTTGAGATAGGTCTCGTACATGTGCCCGTACCAACTCTTCACGAACTCCACCACGTCGGGGTTGCTGAGACAGTAGCCGAACTCCTCCGGCTCTCCCGTCTCCGTTTTCGCGGCAAACTCCGGGATCAGCCGCGGGATGAGCGTGTTGTGTCCGAGGCTGTTCACGTAGGGAATGACCTCGACGCCACGCTGCCGGCCGTAGGCGACGATCTCGCCGAAGAAATCCTGCGCGAAGATCGGCGGCAGGTAGGTGATCTCCTTCTCCGCATGCTCGGTCGGCGAATACCAGCGGATGGTCCACTCGCGCTTGAGTTCCGGATGACCCGGCACCGGCACATTGATCCACTCCGTGATGGTGCCGTCATACTGTACGCACCAGCAGCCGTAGAGGCCGATGCCGAGGTTGTTGAGCTTCCGCTCGGCGAGGTAGTCAACGACATCCTTCCAGTCGTCAAGCTCCATCAGGTCCGGCCCCCACTTATCCTCCACGAAGACGCCGCGCGTCCGCAGCATCGGCCAGTCCACGATCTTCGCAGGTGGGATCGCGCCACCGTCAGGGATGCGCGAGAGCACCTCTCCGAGCGTCCTCAGGCCCCAGCGCACGCCGTCTTCAGCCCGCGCGGTCAGCTCAGCGCCAGCGCTCCCGATGCTCAGTTCATACGCCTCATCGAGCGCCTCCTCAGGCACCTCGGCGGGCGCGAATTCCGCTTTGATCGCAACCTTCACCTCGTAGTCCATCCCCCGCAGGGCCTCCGCAATCCAATCCGCGAAAGCTTCGACTGACGGATCGCTGCCGAGCGGCGTCTCGCGCTGAGCGGGCCGGGCGACGTTGCCGGCGTAAAGCTCAACGTGCTGCGGCTCGGGGATGATACACGGGAAACGCTTCGCGGCATCGGTGGTGGCGGGTCTCAGATCGTTTCGGGCCATCGTATGTCACTCCTTGAGTTGTCGAACTGAACCCGGTGCGTCCGCAATGCGTGATGTCTCTCGCGCGATCCGCAGGCGATCCATACGAGGTGCCTCTCCGCTCGCTCGCGACCTACTGCACCGCATCGGCCCAGTAGATCAGCAGCGTGAATGGCGCGATCTCGCCGGTCGCACCGATCGCGCGGTTGTTCGTGATCGGCTGCGGCTGCACCTCGCCCACCTCAGCCAGCCAATCCACGCTGAAGGCCTGCAGTGCCCCGAGCGTCTCAACGCAGCCGTGCCGCTGCAGTGCCGCGCGGTCGATCTCCAGCGTGAACGGCCGCGACTGATCGGTATCATTGAAAACGCACGCGACGAGCCGATCCTCCGCGGCCCACGCCGAGGCGTAAAGGCCGCCTTCCATGTCCGTGCCGCCATCCAGCCGCACCGCGAAGCTCTCCTGCAGCGGCGGGACGGCCATCAGTTCCGTCAGCAGGCCGATCAGCCTCTCCGGCACCGGGCGCGGACCGTAGCTCGCGTCGGGAATGTATGCCCACTGCGCCCCGAGGCCCAGCGATCGCAGCCCCGAGCGCACGTTCATCCGGAAAGCAAGCTCATTCAGTCGCGCAGCTTCGTCCTCAGGCAGCGCGAGCGTCTCCATCGACCACGCGGCGAAGCGACGGGCGTCCTCGAAGCCGGCCGCGAACGGCCAGTTGCTCTTCCCCGCGAGGATCCGCTCAGCCACCTGTCGGAACTGATGGCCGCGCTCTATGCTGGCGATCTGCGTCCCGAAGCCCTTCGACACCTCGTAGTCGAGCACCGTCTTCCCGTAGAGCATCCCGTTCTCCACCAGCACGCAGTCGGCGAACCACTGCGTCGGGGATCCGGTGGCCTCGTTGGAGATGATCCGGCGCTCAGGGTGATGCTCGCGCATCCAGGCGAAGGTCTCGGCCTGCACGGTGACGATGCCCGGGTTTCCCGGCCGCCAGCCCATGTCCCAGCCGATCCCGGCGGCCGGATAGAAGTCCATGCAGTCGCGCACCTGCTGGAGGTAATGCGCGCGGAAATCATCGTTGCTGAAGTCGTACATCCCCCACGGGATCTGCGTGTAGCCGATCTCCTCAGCCATCTCCGGAGAGGCCTCCAGCGTGTAGCCGCCGCCGTAGAGGTCGAGCGCGCCGCCTGCTCCGGTCAGGAACCAGTCCTCGGGAAGCACCGTCCCCCGCTGCGCGAGGTTGGCGATCTGCCGGAAGTACAGATAGCACTTGAGGCCCTGCGCGCGGTATGAGGCGAGGTAATCGCGCAAGCGCTCAGCGTTCTCCTTGCCCCAGCCACCTACGCGGCACCACCAACTGCCCTCGGTCGGATAGCGCTCATTGACCCAGTCATGCCAGCCAAAGTACCACACGTTCGCGCCCTGCGGCACCCGCGAGGCGTCGATCAGCGCGCCATCATGTGCCGTGAAGCCGCCGGCGCTGACCTCGATGCCAGGCGGCAGCGCTCGCGGAATGCCGGGGTGTTCGTAGGGCAGCAGGTCGCTCAGGAGCGGGTTGGCGCTGAAGAGGCCCTCGGCATAGCTACGCCAGACATCCCGCAGCAGCGCCTCCGACTTCGGGAAGGAGCGCCAGGTGATGCGGAAGGGGAAGCTGTCGCCCTCTTCGATGCCGAGCGGGTTGTTCTCCAACGAGGGGAAGTAGCCAGGCGTCCGGTTCGGCGCGATCGTCACGTAGTCGTCGAGGCATTCGCTCCCCACCAGCACCCAGGCGTTGGCTCCTTCGAGGACCGTCATAGGGTACATGACCGACTGCCAGGCATCGAGGCGGCTCGGGCCGACATCGCCCTCGCGAACGCCGTACGTGAAGACTGTTTCCTCGGCCGCGGGGATCGCCCTGACCGGGCGCATGCCGCAGATGATGCGCTCCCAGTCATCCGGCATGAAGCCGTGCCTCACCCCGAGGCGCGCAATGCTCGGCACCTCCCCGGTCGCCTCGATGACGACCTCCTCGGTGATTCCCGCGTCGTCGCTGGAGTAGCGCACCCGCGCCCGCAGTGGCAGTTCGCCATCATCGGGCCCCAGCGTCACCCAACCCTCCGCCTCCCCGAGCATCTGCGTGAAGCGCACCTCGCGGTCGGCGATCTGCGCGAAGATGATGGTGCCATCGGCCGCGTAGGGGTGCAGTGTCACGCGCTCAGGCTGCAGGACGTCGAGCGAGGCCAGCAGGCCGGTCACAGCATCGACCTGCCCGAGCAGAGAGCCGCCACTGATCTCCCGGAGTTGCGCGGGGGCTACCTCGTCGCCACCTGAGAAGGCTGCGGGCTCGGCTGTGACGGGCTCCCCCAGCGCGTCAATCGCCGTGAACTCGATGTCGTCCAGCAGCACCACGTCATCGGCCGTCAGGTTCGACAGGATCACGTAGACCTGAAAATGCGCGGCGCCGTCAACGGCTGCGAAGCGATGCCGCACCTCATCCCAGCGATCGGGAGAGGGCTTCAGTGGCATATCATCGTACCTGATCGTGGTATCATCGGCGCTGACCTGCCGCACAGACAGGCGGGCGCTCTTCCCCTCCCCCGGGAGTATCTGCCCGCGCACCCAGCCCGCGATCTCATAGCGCGCGCCGGGGATCGGCGTCACGTCAACTGACTGCACCAGGTGCGCGAAGGAATTGTACTCATGCTCCGGGTTCCCATGCGCGCGCAGGGCGAAGCCACCGGTATGTGCCGCCTCATCGGTGACCGCGAACTGCTCCTCCGGCACCGCGCGCTCCCAGCCATCCAGCGCGCCGGTCTCAAAGCCTGCGTTCTGCAGTTCGATCATCTGTGCCGCCGCTGGCTGTACCAGCAGCGCAACCAGCAGCAGTGGGGCGCATTGAGCAAATCTCATGACCGCTACCCTGCTTCCCGTCCGAATGTGTCGCCAACTTCCGCCCTAGCATCCGCCGACAGCGGACCGCGCTCCATCACGTCGCTTCTCCCTCGGCCCCCGCGCCCTCAAGCGGCAGCCCGAACAGCGCCTGCGCGTTGCGGTAGAGAATGTTGCGGCGGTCCTGGTCGGTCATGTAGGCCGACAGGATGCAGCCGATGCCGTAGTGCGGGTCGAACCACGGGTGGTCGGTGCCGAAGGTGATCTTGCGACTGCCCGCGTGCTCGATCATGATCTCCAGCGCACCGCGCACCGAGTAGGCGGCAGTCAACTCCAGGTAGACATGCTCGTGATCGCGCGCGACCTTCGACGACTCTACCCAGTCACCGTAGCCCGCGTGGCCCATCAGCAGGCGCACCTCCGGGTACTTGTCCGCGACGATGGCAACTTCTCGGTAGCTTGCCATCCCCGCGCCCTTCCACGTGTGCGAGAGGACTGGCAGAGCGTGTGCGTTAGCGTACTCCAGCACGGGGCCGTAGCGGTCATCAGTGAGAGGCGTCCCGTGGCCATTGGGGTGGAACTTGAAGCCGACAAAGCCGCTCTGCGCCTCGAAGGCATCCAGTTCTTCCTCAGTGCGTTCGGGATAGTTGGGGTTGATGACCCACCAGCCGCGCAGACGGTCGGGATACTGCGCCACGAGTTCGGCGATCTCAGCGTTCCCGCGCCGCGGGTCCACCAGCGCCACGTGACCGGAGGTGAGCATCCAGCGCACACCGCAGCGGTCGAGCGTGTCCATCACTCGCTCGGGCCTGTGCCGCGGGAAGTGAATCGCCTGATAGGGGCCGTAGTGCGCGTGGGTGTCAATCACCGGGCAGTCATCCACTCGACCGTATGCGACGAACTCCCGTGTCAGTCGGCCCTCACCGATCATAGCCGCACCTCCTCGAGCATCCTGCGCAGGTTGCCGCCGGCGATCAACTCACGGTCCTCGTCGCTGATTGCCGCGTGCAGCAGCGTCAGTATCGCCCCACCCATCGGCGCCTCGGGGAAGTTCGTCCCAAAGAGCAGGTGCGTCGGGCCGTAGAGGCCGCAGACTTCCTCGATGCCCCCGTCAAGCTCATAGCGTGAGGTATCCACCGCGAAGCCCTCGTAGCGCTCCATCAGCGGCCGAAAGAGGCGGTCTTCGCCCCAACTTCCATGAGCGACGACGACCACTCGCAGCCGTGGGAAGTCCATCAACAGCCGGTCGGCCAGTTCGTAGGCGCCGTGCTGGCCCCCGACGGACTCCCGCCGGTGTAGGAAGAGCGGGATAGCCCGGTCCTGCATCTCCTCCAGCAGCCCGCCCATCGTGGTCCGGTTCAGCACGTAGCGGTGCTTGTCCGGATAAGCCCACAGCGCCCGCACGTCTGCTGCACGCATGGCCGCCAGGAACTCCTCGACCGTTCCGAGTTCGCCGGTCTGAGGCGGCAGCATTCCCCATGCCGGCATCAGGCGCTCATCTGCGGCGGCGCCCTCCGAGGTGAGAACATTGCCCACCTCGGGGCTGCATTCCCATACAGCGGCGTTACGAACCAGCGCCCGAGTGATGCCCGCGCGCCCGATCTCCTGCAGCAGCAGGCCCACCGTCTCGGCGGGCGCCACGGGAGGCGACTTCGGCACACCGTACCAGCAGTTACAGTCCCACAGTTCCATCGTATACCACCAGGCCGATTGACGTGAACGCGGGTGCCTCTTCCCCATCATTCCCTCGGTATCCTGCCAGGAGGGTGACAAGCCCCCCGGTGTCGAAAGGACTCGGAGGCAGTTGTATTCAATGCTGTGACTGATGCTGCGGAATGAGTGGATCATGAGCTTTCATCAGGACGAAGTGGAACTGTTTGACCTAAGCGACCCGAGGGCAGTGCGCAACTGGCAGAACATTGATGATACCGTGATGGGCGGCCATTCGCGCAGTTCAGCGAAGGCCGAGGATGGCGCCCTCATATTCTCCGGCAACCTGTCGCTGGAGGGCGGTGGCGGCTTCTGCTCAATCCGCTCTGCGGGACCGGAGCTCAACCTGTCGCACCGTGAAGGCATCGCGGTGCACATCATGACCGACGATCGAGCCTACATACTCTCCCTCCGCAACGAGCCGGGCAGGGATGTCGTCGTCTATCAGCACCCTCTCCCCACCCACCCCCAGCAGTGGGTGACAGTTCATGCGCTCTTCGCCGATTTCGAGCCCACGTGGCACGGTGAGATCATTGAGGATGCTCCGCCGCTCAACCTCAGCCGCCTTCAATCGGTGGGCTTCGTTATCAGCGACGGGCGGGAGGGGCCCTTCCGGCTGCAGGTTGCATCGATACAGGCATTCGGCGCTGCATAGTCAGGGCATGACAACGCATCTACCTGTTGATCATCCGTGGGGGACTGTATACACTACAGGCCGCAGATCACGCAGCCAGCCTCATGTTGCCTCGGAGGTACCGGATAGATGCGCCCCCCACTCAAAGCGGTCCGCGGTTCGGAATTTCCTCCCGGGTTTCAGTGGCTCAATACCGACGCCCCTCTCAGGCTATCTGATCTGCGCGGACGACTGGTGCTCCTGAGCTTCTTCACATCCTCGTGCATCAACTGCCGGCACATCCTACCCGACCTTCGGCGTCTCAATGAGCAGTTCGGGGACGCGCTGGTCATCATCGGCGTCCACTCCGGGAAGTTTGACGCCGAACGCGACCTTGAGAACGTTCGGGCCGCCGTGGCCAGACTCGGCATCAGCTACCCGGTCGTCAACGATCCGGACATGGAACTGTGGCAGAAGTACCGCATCGGCGCATGGCCGACGCTGGTACTCGTGGGCCCCAACGGACGCATCGTGCTGGAGCGACCTGGCGAGGCCGCCTACCGTCCCCTGGCGGATGCTGTCACCGCTGTACTGCGGGATGCCGAGCAGGCCGACATGCTGCGCACCGAGCCGCTGCCTGCGCCGCCTCCGGAGCCTGACGCTCCAACCGATGGTCCTCTGCTGTTTCCGGCGAAAGTCCATGCCGATGAAGCTTCGGGGCTGCTGGCGATTGCTGATGCCGGGCACAATCGCATCGTCATCGCAAACGCCGAGGGAGAGGTCGTTGATGTCGCTGGAACCGGAGAGGCGGCGCTGCAGGATGGCTCCTTCGACGCCGCCTGCTTCGCCTCTCCGCGGGGTCTGACGATTGAAGGCACTGTCGTGTACGTCGCCGACACGGACAATCATGCGCTCCGGCGCCTCGATCTGCGCAGGCGCGTGGTGGAGAGAATCGCCGGCACTGGGGAGCAGCCATCCGCGTGGGTGGCTGGTGGCAGCGGCACCCGGGTCGCGCTGAACTCCCCCTGGGATATTGTTGTCCTGCGCAACTACCTGTATATCACCATGTCGGGCAGCCACCAGATCTGGCGGATGGACGTGCGCTCGGGCTACATCGAGGCCTACATCGGCAGCGGCCACGGGGCGTTGCGTGATGGCACCCGCGCAACAGCGGCCCTCGCGCAGCCCACGGGCCTGACCACCGACGGTATCAGGCTGGTCTTCGTGGATAGCGATGCCAGCGCCGTGCGATGGGCGAATCTGCCCCCCGGCAATGCAGTGGACACCTATGTCGGGGCCGGTCTTTACGAGTTCGGCGATCGAGACGGGGCGGCGAGAAGTGCGCTGCTTCAGCACCCGACGGGCATCGCGTACTACGCAGGCGATCTCTTCGTCAGCGACACCTGCAACAACAGGGTCAAGCGTCTGAACCCGCGCTCAGCCCGCATCGAGACGCTGCTGGGCACCGGTGAGCGGGGCGACCGTGACGGTGAGGCCGCTGCTTTCAACCACCCATCCGGGATGTCGGCGGCCGGCGGGCGGCTCTTCGTCGCCGATACGAACAACCACGCCATCCGCACTGCCTCAGTAGATGGCGGTGCGGTGAAGACCCTGCGGCTCCACCCCGAGGAGCGCCTGCTGTCGGGGCGATGAGATCAGATCCAGCGGTTGCTTGCATCGCGTCCGGGGGTACGTTAGACTCCCGCGGTGTCGGAGCAGGAGGTCTCCTCTTCGGCACGTGGAATTCAGCACCAGAATGCAAGACCGGGCGGTGGGAACGCAATCCCGGCCGCAGCGGTCAACTCTGCCCGTAAAGACGGGCTGGCGATGATAACGATGCTTACTCACAAGCTCATGTCGCAGCCGTGCTTCCGACTTGCGCCGCCCCTCGTTGCGATGCTCGTGGCGGCAATCGTGGCTGCTCCTTTCGCATCCGCGCAGGAACAGGCTCCTGCGCCGCAGCCGCTGACAGACACGATTCTGCCCGCGGTTCCGGGCGATGAGGGAATCTCGCCGGGCGAAGTATACCGCACGCTGCCACGCTTCGGCTCCGAGCTGTTCCGCGGCATGCCCGCAGCCACGCCTGCAGAGAGGGCCGAGGATGCTGAAGCGCCCTTGCCGGCGTCCATGCCGCTCCCGGCGAACTACGTCATCGGCCCCGGCGACGCGCTCTCGCTGCAGGTCTACGCAGCCGGTTGGGAGCAGGTCGCGCAGGAGATGTCCGTTACACCCGAGGGCTTCATCTTCCCCGACCAACTGGGTCGCATCACCGCAGCCGGTCAGACTATCGAGGCCCTGAGGGGAGCGCTCACTGAGCGCTACTCACGCATATTCACGCAGCCTACCGTCACGCTGACGATCTCCTCGCAGCGTACAATCGAGGTCTATGTGACCGGCGAGGTGCGAAATCCGGGGCGCTATCTGCAGCACGGCATGTCCACTGTCCTCGACGCGCTCTATGCCGCGGGGGGGCCGTCGGAGATCGGCTCATACCGGGACATCCGCCTGACGCGCATCGGCGCGGAGCCGCTGCAGATTGATCTCTACGACTACCTGCTGACCGGCAGCCGCGAGGGCGACCGCCTGCTCGAGCCGGGCGACACCATCTTTGTCCCGCCCGCGGGCCCGGAGGTTGGGCTGGCCGGAGAAGTGCGCCGACCCGCTCGCTACGAGATCAACGCTCTCGCGACAGTCGGCGACCTGCTGGAGATGGCCGGCGGCCTCACTCCGCAGGCTCACGAGGTGCTGCACCTGTGGCGCACCGACGCCCGCCAGGAGTGGCGCATGATCGCTGTGGCCGTAACCGATGCCTCAGTTGAGGGGATGGCGCTTCCAGTGGAGGAGGGCGATCTGCTCTTCGCGCGCGGGATACGCGACACAGTTGGCAACACCGCGCGCATCCTCGGCGCGGTCAAGCGCCCCGGCTACTATCCCGTGGACCGCTATCCGACCGTGAGCGCTCTCATCCGCGCGGCTGAGGGCCTCGAGGTCAACGCGCACGTCGGCCGCGCTGTCATCAGCCGCCTCAACGACGACCGGCACTTCGAGATCGTGCCATTTGAGGTCGCGGCGGCCCTGCGGAACGATCCGCAGCACGACCTGCCGTTGCAGGCAAACGATTATGTCACGGTCTACGAGCAGGATGAGGTTGAGCCGGCGTTCGTGGTCGAGGTCGAGGGCTCGGTTACAAGGCCCGGCGCCTACCGCTGGGCGGAGAACCTGCGCATCAGCCAGCTTCTGCTGCGTGCGGGCGGCCTCGCGCCCGGAGCATGGACCGAGCGCGCCGATCTGCTCCGCCTGACGCCTCAGCGGACCTACGAAGTCATACCAGTCAACCTCGCCGCCGCGCTCGATGGCGATCCGGATGAAGACGTAGTCCTGCGCCGCGGTGACCGCCTCGTGGTGCGCGATCGCACCGCGCTTGGCAGAACCGACGAGGTACACATCGCAGGCTTCGTGAATGCCGAGGGCAGCTACCCGCTCCGAGCGGGCATGCGCGTGAGCGATCTCATCTTTGCGGCCGGTGGTATTGCGCCCGGCGCCGGACCCCAGTTGCAGTTGACGCGGGGGCATTACGAGGGGCGCCCACAGCCCGTCAGCCTGGTGCTGACAGGTGAGCCGCGCAACTTCACCGTTGAACCCGATATGCTGCTCTCCGATGATGACAGCGTCACCGTCACCGGGCGGGGTGATTTCCGCCGGCAGGCAGAGGTAGTCTTTCTCCGCGGCCGCGTTGAGCAACCCGGCGCTTACCCTGTCGTAGAGGGGCCAGGCGGTGAGCCGTATACCGTCTGGGACCTCGTGACTGAGGGCGGAGGCCTGCTTGATGATGCCAGTCTCGGTGGCATGGTCGTCTACCGCAGGCGCGCCGCAGCGATGGGCGACGCGCAGGAGGACGACCTGACGCGCGTGCTGCAGTCGGTCAATCGTGAAGCGCGCGAGCAACGGACCGTGCAGGTGTCGCAGGAGGAGCAGCAGGAGGCGCTGCAGACGAGCGTCAATCAGCAAATGCGCCAGGTGCTGGCGACGCCAAGCGGCGTCAGCATCATCCTGCCGCCTCACCCGGTGCAGGAGGATGACTGGGTGTCGGCAATCCCGATCGACGGCCATGCACTGATTGCGTCCGCCGGTCAGGAGGAGAACCTCACCCTCGAGGCCGGCGACACCGTGATGGTGCCCAGGCGCGCGAACACGCTGATGGTGCTTGGCGCGGTCCCGCGTTCGGGCGCAGTCCCCTACGTCGAGGGCGAAACGACCGCCTACTACGTGCACAGGTCCGGCGGCTATCGTGAGGATGCCGCTGAGGACCGCATGATCGTGGTCCACGCCAACGGCGCCGTGGAACCCATCAAGGAGAGCACCGTCCTCGGCCCCGGCGATGTTGTCGTGGTGCCGACGCGTCACATCGTCCGCACGGTCCGCACTGAAAGTGATCTACAGACGTGGCTGCGCGCCATCGTCCCGATCATTACCGCCGCCCTGATATTCTGACGCATTCCGCTCTCCTTCCGATCGAGGGTCTGACGCACAATGAGACTGATCGAACGCTACAACTGGTTTCACGTCCTGATCGTCAGCCTGCTCGGCGGCGTACTGATCGGTGCGGCCGCGCATTTCCTGCTGCCCGGCTACTTCACGGCGAGCAGTTCTCTGCTGCTCAACGACCGCCCGGACATTCTCGCGACGGTGGCCCCCACTGCCGAAGCGGCAGCCGCGGGTCCGTCGCTTGAGCGGCTCCAGGCGATCCTCGTCAGCCGGGCGCTGCGCGAACGGATCATCGAGAAGCACTCGCTCGAACAGAAGCTGCAGGTGAACCTTGGGGAGGCCCTCGACGCACTGCTGGAGATGACGTCAATCCGTGCGATCGGCGCAGATGGCGTCAGCGTCACCGTCACTGCCGGCGGCTACTTCGCCCCGCGCATCCCGTTCTGGGGCTACCCGGTGCATCTTTCTGAAGCCCGAACCCTGTCGGCAGAGATTGCCAACAGCTACATCAGCGAACTCGACGCCTACCTCCGCGAGGTCAATCTCGGCACGACAACCGAAACGCGCGAGTTCCTCCAGCAGCGCGAGAGCGAGCTGCAGGCGGAGCTTGACAACACAGAGGACCGGCTGGAGAGTCTGCGGGCGCAGTATGAGTTGATCGACCCCGACTCGAAGGCCGCGCGAGTGGGCGACCAGATGCGCGTGCTCGAGCAGGCGCGGGCGGACGCAGCCGCCGAGGCCGACGCCGCCGCGAGTTCGCTGGGCGTCGCCGAAGGTCAGTTGAGCGCCATCGAGGCCCGCCGCATCGCCTCCGCCGTCGAGAGCCGAAATCCGATCATCAGCAGCCTGCAGGAGCAACTGGCAGGGCTCAATGCAGACATTGCCCGTGAGCTGGCCTCCGGAAAGACCCGCGAGCATCGCGATGTGATGCAGATTCAAAGCAGGATCGACAGCCTCGAGGCGCAGCTTGGTGAACTGCAGGAGACCCTGGTTCGCGACGTCACCGAGCAGCCGAATCCGCTGCACGATGCCACGATCCAGCGCGTTGTCGAGCTGCGGGTGCAGCTTGCGGGCGCCCGCGCCCGCCGGTCCGAGATCTCGTCACTGCTCAGCTCAGCGGAGAGCGAGATGGCCGAAATGCCTGCGGTGGCCCGGGAATACGTTGAGATCCAGCGCGTGCAGACTGTCGCCGCCGAGCAGCTATCGGCCATTCAGCAGGCACTCTGGCTGGCCCGCTACGACCAGGCCCGCACAGAGGTCGGCGCCCCCTTCACCGTGCTCGACACTGCGATCGCGCCGACAGAGCGCCGCGGTCCGCCTACGGTCCTCGCCGGCGCCATCGCCTTCGTGATCCTGGTACTGCTCCAGGGCCTGCTGATCATTGACCGGCGCTGGTTCGGCGGGTAGAGCGGCTATCGCGTCAGCACAAGCAGCCAGTCACGCTCATCCGGCGCGGTGAAGCGACCACCATCACCGGTGGCCGGGATGGCCGATGCATCGCGCGGATCGCGCCAGACCGCGCCTGTGGGCAGGTCCTCCGCCTTCAGGACGATCTCTCCCCCGCCGGGGGCGTATGCCACCAGCAGATCACGCTCATCAGTGATCGCAACCGCGATGATGTTTCGCGCATCCTCGCTGCCCGGCTGAGCCGCGAGCAACTCCTGTGCCGGACGCAGGCGCCACCACTGCAGTCCATCAACTATCTGCCGCAGGGCCGTCATGCCGCCGATTCCCTCTGTTTCCAGCCCCTCGCGCCACGGGGGGATGTCCTTCAGGTTCCCATGCCCCGGGGCGGTTCCTACCTCTTCGGCCCAGACCCAGATCGGGTTCGTGCCGTAGGTCACGCCGGCTGTCGGTGTGCTCAGCAGGCTCAACCATGCCGCGCGCCGCACATCGAGGGCGCTGATGACGTGCTCCGAGCTGTAGGCTGGATGTCCTTCGTAGTTCGGCTCGAGGTTGATGATCGGCACTGGCAGGTCTCGCCACCCCTTCGCCGGTGGGCCCTGAGCGATCCAGCGCGAGGTCTTCTCCGGCAGGCCGTGGCCGCTCTGATAGCCGAGGAAGTCGAACCACGGCTCCCCGCCGAACCACTCCCCCACCCAGCTTGAGCCGCACGGATGCATCGTCACCGGGCGGTCGTGATCCTCGCCGAAGACTGCCCGCCCGAGTCGCTGCCAGCGCTCGACCGTGTCCTGATAGCGCCCATCGCCGCCAAGCAGCCACGCGACGTTGTATGCGCCCCAGCGCGCCACCATGTAGCGGCACAGCGCGATGGCATTCTCCTCCGAGAGCGTCTGCCCCGGATCGCGCTCCGTCAGTGTCCAGAGCATCACCGGCGCGGCGACCAGTCCATGCTCGTTGACCGCGGCAAGCATCCGATCAAGCCGCCGGAACTGCTCTACGTTCACATCGAGTTGCCCATCGGCGTCATCGTACACCTGCGCCTCCGGCCAGCCGCGCCATTGCGTGGTCACAAACTGGATCGCGCTGAAGCCCTGCTCGCGCCGCAGGTCGAGGTATTCGGCCCAGTCGGCCTCGGCGGCTCTGAGCGCGCCGTTCCATGCCGTATCCGCGAGCCAGAAGAACGGGGTGCCGTCGGGATGCTCGAAGTGGCGCCCATCTTCCGCGACCCGCAGAGGACCGCGGGTGACGAGATCATCGGCATCTGCGGCGGCGCAGTCGAACTGCCCGCTCGCGCCATCAAGCCCCGGTTCTGCAGCGCACCTGCTGGCCCAGTGCCATCGCCCTGTCTCCCCGGGGGCGACTCGCGCTCGCCAACTCCGTCCGCCGTCCCAGAACGCCGGCACACTCCTTTCCCTGCCGCTCGGTGCTGTCAGCAGTACTTCCGCCTCGACCTCAAGAGGCAGGCGATCATGCTCGACATCGCCGATAAGCTCGATCTCATACACATGCCACTGCGACACTTTGTCCACTGCCTGGCACCTCCCGGGGATGGCGAGCAGTATGCCCGCGAGCAGACCTGCACTGATCCAGATCGACCCATTCATCAAACTCATGCTCCCCTCACTCACCCTGGCCGGCGCTCTCCAGTTGCTCTTAACCGCCGAATCCGCCGCAGGTTGCACAGCAACGCTGCAGCGGGGCAGGGATAGCCGCCACGCCCACCGAATAGGCGTTCGGTCGCCTGATGCTTCATTGCCCGGGAGGTCCGCCATGCGCCACTTTGTGTCGCTATCCGCACTCTGCCTCCTGTTCATCGTGACCGGCGTTACCGCCGCTACGATCCCGCCCGCTGTGCGTGGTGCGCGCACGGTGCACCTGCGCGTCGAACCGGGCCCGCTGACGATAACGGTCCTCAAGCGCGACCTCAACATCTACGAGGGCGGGGATGAACTGACCGCTACCCTCCACGATCCCTTCGGCCGGGAGATCCTGACCATCACCGTCCCGGACGACGGCGAGACCAGTAAGACCCCCGGCTACGGCGAGCCCCAGCAGCACACGGAGATGATCGAGGCGGCCGACGGGGGGATATACCGCCTCGTCCTCCGCGGTTCCAGCGACCTCGTCTGGGGCCTGGAGACCTCCGCGCGACATGCCGTGGTCGAGGGCGGGATGCTCTTCAGCATCGGCGGCGTTCCCGGCAGTGTCTTCTTCCCGCCGCCGTCGCGTAACTTCAAGATCACGCTCAGCGCGCTGCATGACCCCGGTCGGCAGGTAGTGCCACTGTACGATGATGCCGGCGACAGGATCGGCGAGTTCGACCTCTCCGCGACCGGCGAGCAGCACGTGATGGAGTTCCCGGAGGAGGCGCGCGAGGGGCTGTGGCGGCTCGACTTCGAGGCGCTCGACGTGCGACTTGAGATCGCCGGCGTCACGCAGTGGAGCGCCGACCGCGAGGCGTGGTTCGAGGCGGGGAAATCGCGCTGGATGCTCATGCCGTATCGCGCCGCCCGGTACCTGCAGCCCGGCGAGGCCTCAGAGATCGAGTTCTCGCTGCGCAACAGCACAGGACGACCCGATGCGCTCCGGGTGGCCATCGCGCCGGATGAGGGCATCTCAGCGGAGATAGTCAGCCCGCCGATGCCAGTGACGCTGGCGAGCGAACAAGCCGCAACGGTCATCCTGCGGGTGAAGGCGCACGCGGATGCCCGCGAGGGCGAGCAGTACAGCGTGCTCCTGCAGGCCAGCGCCGCGAGTGAGCCTGACGCGAGGGCATCCAGCGCGGTCACGGTTCACATCGGCGAGAGCCTCGTATCGCGGCCACTCAACCTGCCCATCGTTCTGCGCCCGCACGAGCACGAGAACGTGCAGTTCGGCTATGACCCCGACTACATGCGCAACGAGGTCTACTTCGATGTGCAGAACCGCCCGTGGATCCGCCAGCGCACCGAGAGCCACAAGGGCACGACGGGAATCTTCACGCTCGAGGATGGCGGCACATGGGTCGAGCACGGCTTCCTGGACGCGATCCGGGAGGCATATCCCGACTACATCACCAGCTACGGTGCGGGCGGCTTCCGCGGCGCGAAGATCGGCTTCGACGCGCAGGGCGGCATCTATACGCTGCTGTGGCTTGTGCGCGAGGGCCAGCAGGGGCCATCCGTGCTGCTCTTCTCGCCCAATCGAGGCGAAAGCTGGCAGGTCTATCCGCTGCGCGGCGAGACCTTCGACCTCGAGCAGTTCACCGGGCACAACGCGCTGGAGATCCCCCCGCCGGTGCTGACCTACGAGAAGACCGCCGACCACGAGGCCCGCTTCTGCTCATACCACGATCTGTGGCTCTACATGCCCCGCCGCACGGGCAACCTGCTGGAGGTCGGCGAACCGTTGAAGGTGGCCGAGAACGTCATCGGATCATGCCAGCACTCCGGCGGCCCGGCATCCACCGTAACGCGCGACGGCCGCACGCACATCGTCTGGGGTGAAGTGACTGCGTCCGACGCACCAGGCGTGCCGACATACGTGGCTACCTTCGATCACGCCTCCGGCGCAATCAGCGAGAAGGTGCTGCTCGGCTACGGGCCACCGCTGAATGACGTGCACAATGTACCGGCCATAACGATGGACAGCGAGGGCTATCTGCACGTGCTGATTGGCGCGCACGGGGCGCCATTCCATTACGTGCGGTCGCTGCAGCCCAACGATGCGTCTGCGTGGACTGAGGCGGAGCCGATCCTGCTGACCGGCGCGCGTACCGCCGAGGGCGAAGAGGGGCGGCAGACTTACATCTCGCTGGTATGCGACGACCGCGACACCCTGCACGCCGCATTCCGCCAGTGGCGCAACGACCCCGAATACCATGGCGGCTCGCTATATGCCGCTCTGTCCTTCCAGAGCCGTCCGAAGGACGGCCAATGGAGCGAACGCGCCACTCCGCTGGTTGTCGGCGCGCTACCGGGCTACTCCGTCTGGTACCACAAGCTCACGGTTGATCGTGTCGGCGGCCTCTGGCTTTCCTACAGCTACTACACCTCCGACAGGAGCTACCAGGACCTCTTCCGCGACCTTTACAACCACCGAGCCGTCATCGTCTCGCGCGACGGCGGACTCACGTGGAAGCTGGCCGAGACCGCCGACTTTCTTGCGGGCATGAGCCTCTACAGCGGGCAGTGAGGCCGGCCGTTACCGCGCCTCCAGCAGATAGACGCGGCCGCGCAGATCGTCCAGGGTCACCGCCACGCTGTCAGCCGCGCATGCAACCTGCCCCGTTGGCGTAAGCTCCGCCGCGATGCGGAAGCCCTCCGGCGGCGTCACCTTACATGTGACCGGTCCGGGCGTCTGATACTCGCCGACCAGCAGCAGCCCGCGGTCGCCGGAGCGGATGGCGTTCAGCCGCACCGTCTCGGCATCGCACGTCGCGCCGCTCAGTAACTGTCCGCCAATGATGATCTCCTCGTACGGCCGCAGCATCGCCACGACCTGCGACACCGCCCGCATGTCGGCTGCGTCGAATCCCGCCGAGGTGTAGTATCCCGCGCCGCGGCCGCCATTGAGCAGCACCTCCAGCAGGATACAGCGCAATGTCTCCGCGGGCATCTCGCCGAGGTCGCCGGGTTGCAGCCATGGGATGATGTCGCTGTAGGGCATCATCTCGCGGTTGCGGCGGATCTCATCGCCGATGGGCGCCGGGCGGAAGCCATACAGCGACGGCATGGCGAACTGATGCACCTCCGGGTAGAGCACGCTGAAATCCCAGATGTCGTGATAGACCTTCTCCGGCACCACGTCATACGGGCCCGCCTGGAAGAGCGCGGTCGGCGCCAGTTCCTTGATCCGCGCATGCACCGCGCGGTAGAACTCGGCGCCCTGGTGCGCAATGAACTCGTCCCAGGTGCCGTCGAAGCCCTCGTAGGCGGCCGAGCAGCGCGAGCATTTCTGCGCCTCGTCATTGCCCTCCCGACCGCCGCCATACCAGCCGGTGAAGACCTCGCAGTCGTAGAAGAACCACTCCGCCTCCGTCCACGAGTAGCGCTGCGCGACCAGTTCGACCTCCTCCTGCCAGACGTCCCCGCGATACGACGGGCAGAGCCAGTTGGCGGGCTCTTCATCAACCTGGCACATGACCTCCGGGTGATCCTTCGCCTGCCCCTTCACCGCGTGGAGCGGGCTGGAGTTGTTCACGATGTCCAGTCCAAGCTGCTCTCGCGCCCGATCGATCTCCGCAAAGAGCGCAGCGTCATCAGGTTTCGCGTAGCGCGGAAAGATCGGCACCGCGTTAAAGCCACACGCCGCGTAGCTCTCCAGAAAGTCCGGCCATTTCTGCCAGAAACTCTGGGCCATCCACGCCATCGACAGGTGGATTTGCTCGAATCGCTCCACCGGCTCAACATGCACCGCCTCGATGGTGTAGTTCTCCGGCTCCTGCATGCCCCCATCCCAGCGACAGCCGATGCGCGCGGTTCCCGTCCAGCCGTCTGCGCGATCCGTGGCAAAAAACAGCGTGCCCCACTCGGTGATCCAGACGCCGCGCGTGGGCACGATGTAGCGCGTGAAGCTGCCATCTTCGTCCTCGACCGGGCTCGCCTCGAACTCCTCCGTGACCGAACCGCCGAAGCGCGGGTTGAGCAGCCAGCGGCGCAGCGTGACGCCCTCGGGCAGATCCACGATCAGTTCGCAGGCATTGCCGTTCGTCTCCTCAGGTCGATTGTCGTAGCCATTGAGCGTCTGGAATGACTGGAAGTTGGCCCCGGCGTAGGTGTCGGGCTTTGCGAAGTAGGCCGTCACGCCGCCGGGCTGGAAGTTGTGCACGATGAAGCTGCCGTCGTAGTCCGGGTAGGTGGTCGCGTCGGCAATTTCATGCTCGCCCTCGAAGACCCACATCTCGTCGCTGGCGATGAATGAGGTCTGGCCGTAGATAACCAGCCCGACATAGCGCCCCGCCGCCTGCAGATCGCGGAAACGCAGCGGGTATGTCCATGCCACGCCCTCCTCGGCAGGGACGCCGAAGCGCTCGATGTCCTGCTCATCAAGGCGGTTGAAGCGCCCGGTCTCACGCCAGTTCTCGGCGTCGTCGCTCACCAGCGCGATGACGAGGTCGGGGAACTTCAGGCCGCTCTGCTCGGCCCCACCGAGGAGGCGAATGCCGATCTCCCCGATCGGTTGCGTCTCTCCGAGGTCAAGCTGGATGCACACGCTCGGCTCCCCGTGCCATGCCACCGCGTTGGCATCCCACCAGATCTTCTCATCGGCGCGGTAGCCCAGTTCGCCATCAGTGAGGTCCTGCAGGTCGGTTTCGTTCGTAGTCAGACGATAGCCGGGCACCGATGAGTAGAGATACGGCCGCCCGAGCGCGAGGTTGGTCTCATTGTCATCAAGCACGAATGGCCGCCCCACCGGTTCCTCTTCCTGCGTGAGTGCGGGCGCGACAATGAGTGAGACGAGAATCAGTACGATCAGCATGTTGCGCATGGTGAGACCTCCTGTCGGTATGGCGAACGCCCGACGCATGTAAACGGCACATGCGTCGCTCCAAACGACAACCACTCACGGCGCCGGTAGCTCCAGCGTGTCCCCCGTTTCAGTCACCAGCGACATACTCACGTCCGGCCGCACACGCACGATGAACTGCGGGATGCCGTAGAATCGCGCGAGCGCCGGTGTCACATCAGCCAGCGGGCGCACCACCACGCCATCCTCATCAGGCATCACACTCACCGTCCAGTCGCCGGGGCTGCGCGCGGGCCCGATCCTCAGCGCCGCGACCTTCAGGCTGCCCGCCTGCACCGGCGCCCATCCGAGACTCAGGCACGGCACGTCACCCGGCACGATCTCAGCGCTCAATGTGCCACTTGCCGAGACCACCAGGTCCTCCAGCGCGAGCGTCTGCGGAAGCTCTGCGGAGGCCAGTTGCCGCTCGGTCGCGTCAACCGCCAGCCGCCACGGCCGCCCGTCTCGCCATACGATGAGCGGTCCCGGCAGGCCGCCTGCCTGCCCCCCGGACATCGTGTTCTCACCGGTCCCCGCCATCACCACCAGCAGGTTGTCGCCATCAGTGGCTACCAGCCCCCGCAGAGCATGGCCGGGCTCCGGAGTGCCGCCGATCGTCGCCACCGAGACGGGCCCGACCGTGTCATGCTCCCAAGCCAGCGGCGCGTCTACCTCAGCGGGTTGCGCGAAGAACACGTCGCCGATCCGCAGCCCCTGCATCACGCCGCCGGAGAAAGCGACCGCCACGTTGCCTAACGCAAGGTCCCCCTCTGCCGGTCCATCCAGCAGAAGTCGCCGCGCGGTGGCGGGAAGCGCATCCGCGAAGCCGCGCAGTTCCTCCTCGCTCAGCGGCACGTCCGCGAGCAGGTCCTCCGGATCGTGCAGGATCGCAAAGTCCCACGCAAGTCCACGAGAGTCCACGTTCGTCAGCGTCAGGGTGTGCGCGCCCGGCTGCAGTGCGATTCGGACCCGCCCCGCGTTCGGCGCGGCAAGAGTGACCGCGCTGAAGTCGTTCCACGTGCCGGTGCCGGGCAGCAGCACATCCTCCAGTCCCGGCACAGTCTCGCCATCGACACGCACCTCGCGGCGCGTGTCCGGCCACTGCAGCGAATAGCCGAGCGTCAGGCAATACTCCCCCGCCTCGGCGACCTCGAACGCGCACGTCACCGCGACGCCCGGCTCCTCCCAGTAGCTGACACACTTGCCACCGGAGGCGCCCTCGCGGGTCAGCACACGCACGCTGCCGCCGCTCACTTCCGTGTAATCCTCAGCCTCCATCATGATCTGCGGCAGGTCAGCCCACGCGGCCGAGGCCGCAAGCAACAGTGCAAGCGCGATCCTCATGGCGCCACCGCCCTCAGCACCACGTGCTCGTCCGGCTCAAGCTGCACCGTCACCGTGCCTGCCTGTGGGCCAAGTCCCTGCCCGCGGTCCTCCTCGCCGGACACATAGAGGGTGCAGGTCGCCCCATCGGGCACCTCGCCCGACCAGCGCTTCGCCTCGCCGGAGAGGTTGTGCAGCACGATCCACGTGCCAGCCGCATCGCCAAAGCGCAGGCCCCGGATGCCGTCTGCCTCGATGGCGTCAACCTCATCAGCGAATGCCGAATCGTAGGGCAGCACCTCACACAGGAACCAGTGATCGGTGCCGGCGGGGTAAGTCGTGCGCTTCTCCGGGTCGTCTGCGGTTGCGCTCCCGGCGTCCTTGAGCAGAAGCTCCTGCCCACGGAACTTCTCGGGGACGTCAAGATAGAAGACCTCGCTCGGCGCGGTCTCGATGGTCGCGTAGTTATGCGCGTGGATGCGCGCCAGCAGCGGCCCGTACTTGAAGGTGTCCGCCATCTCCGGCGATGCCTCAATCTCAGTGTCCGCACGTCCGAAGCGCAGTCGGCCCCAGATGCCCGCGTTGGTGTGCTCCTCCAGCGCGGTGATGTGCAGCAGGCCCACGAGCCGGCCCTTGGAGGCGAACCACTGCTGAGTGCCCTCCCACGGCTCAAACGAGGAACTACCTCCGAAGCCTGGGCGGGTGAGGCGGTAGCGTACCGCCAGCGACGCAAAATCGTCTCCGCCGATCACGTGGCTGAACTGCTCCTCGCCGGAGACGAAGCGCGCGTTCTTCCAGTGGATACCCTCTGGCTGCAGGCGAAACTCGCTGGTGGCGACCATCAGCGCCCCGATCTCACCCTCGGTGCGGTCGAATGCGGCGTGCATGCAGCCGATGAAGGTGTCCTTGCCGATCTGCCGGGGGCCGAAGTCGCGCCCGTTCATCGCGAAGGAGAACGGCCCGAATCGCGCGCGTGGCGCCAGCACGTTCTCGTCAAAGATGATGTAGTTGTCCGGCAGCGGCTCCTCCGGCATATCCCGCCACCACGGCACTGCAAAGACCGAATGAACGCTCCCGTCCGCCCCGCCCGTTCGTTCGATGGCGATGTTCGCCGCGCGCTTGTTCTGCCGATCGCCGGTGATGCTCGCAACGATATCCGCGGCATGCGAATGAGCCCACGCGGGACTGTGCTTCCACGACGCGTCGGTGTAATTCTCCACCAGCCCGGACGGCTCCACCATGATCGGATAGAAGTCAACCGTCTTCTCGATGATCCGACGCGCCTGCTCATTGCCGGTGTACTCGAGGAAACGCGCCAGCCAACTGATGTTCAGATTGTGATAGCCAAATGTCTCGTTCTGCGTCCCGTGGTAGATCATCCCGCCCATCGGATAGACCGTCGCCTCGAGGAAGTCGAGGAAAAGCTGCACGTGGTCGGCGAACTTCTGGTCACCCCAGACGCGGTGCGCAAGCTCGCAGATCAGCAGGTAGTAGACGTCCTGGTTGGGGTAGTTGCCCGCGCCGTAGGTGCCCGTCGTAAAGTTGCGCAGGCCGTAGTTCTCATACTGATGCTCGACGCAGACGCGCAGTTCGTCCAGCCACTCCTGCTCCTTCGCCGGCAGGATCAGCCACGAGAGGTGCTGTTTGAGCTGCCAGTATGCGTCGAAGGTCGGCCCGAGGGTGAAGCGCGGTATGTTCGGATCCGCGCCGTAGATCGCCTGCCGGCCGGGATTCCAGTCGCCATCGCGGTGGTTCTGCAGCACCGCCTGCATCGTCGCCAGCAGGTTCCTCAGCAGCAGCGGATCGCTGTGGTGGGCGCTGCGGGGATGCGTCAGCCCCCACGCCATCACACTCGTGTTGCTGCCGAGCGTCCGGAAGGTCCACGCGTTGTCAATCTGTGCGTAGCCCTCTGCGCCTTTGCGGTAGATGACCGGCTCGCGCGCCTGCTTGCCACCGGCCTCATTGAGCGCGGCCACGTAGGGGTTCGCGTCGGCATCAGGCGGCTGTGCCTCTAGCGGCTTCGCCCGCGCCTCGGCTATGATCGCGTCGAAGCGCGTCATGTAATCGCGCGCGCTCTCCACCGTAGCCTTCGCGTTCGTGCCAAGCTCAGCTTCGATGGCAAGCTCAGCGTCCTGCAGCGCCCAATCGAGCATCGCCAGCGCCAGCGTCTGATACGCGTCCGGCTCCCCTATGCGCTCCTTCAGCGCCGCAAGCTCCTGTGTCGCCTGAATGATCATCGGGCGCACCTCCGCAAGGTCCGCAGCATTCTGTCGAGCCGCCTGCTCGCGCCGCTGGGCCTCCTCTGCATTCCACACCAGCGAGACGTCGTCCCAGTATACTGTGCCGGCGGCGAAGGCGTTGAAGAGATGCACCTGCAGGCTCTGCACCTCCGTTGCGATCTCCAGCGAGCACTCAAGCCGCTGCCACCCATCGGCCGCCGGATCACCGTAGACCTGTTGCGAGTTCCCGCCACCATCCACGAGCGTGGTCAGCCTGGCGATCGGGCCTCGCCCCTCGTCGGCGGCGGGTGTTTCAGCGCGATACCAGCCGGAGAAGATCCATGGTCCGAGTTGAGGCACGCCGCGGAAGAGATAGCTGCCGCGCTCGTCGGCACTTGCGCATCTGATGGCCGCGCAGGCTGAACCCTCGCGGCCGCCATCGGCGGACCAGAAGGGCTCGCTGGTGGTGCCCCAGAGGCCGGGCTGCCAGAAGAGCGGGTTCGCGCCGTCCACGCTCATCTCGAAGTTCGCGTTCGGCAGCACGTTCGAACCGTCCTGTGCAAAGGGCGCATAGAGCCGCGCCATCTGCTCGCGCCACGCGTCAAGCTGCGCAACCTGCTCACCTTCGGGAGCCACTGCCCGGATGTCGTCGAATGCGACGGTCGTTCGAGCCGCCCCGCTGGCGTTCACCATGAACTGCACGAAGCCGATCCGCGCGAGGTCTTCGATAATGTTGCTGTCGGCGCGGATGTCGAGGTTGATGATCCGCAACTGCCGACGCTGCCAGCCCTCGAAGTCAAGCACGATGGCATCCGCCGGGGTGGTGTAGTAGAGGCTACCCTGGCCCTTGCGCAGCACACCCAGGGTCGGACGGACCTCGGCGCCCGAGCCGTCACCACGGATCATGAAGTCGAGCGCCCAGACGCGGCTGAAGTCCATTGTCCCGGGAAAGACTGTCGCCCATGCAAATCCGAACTCGCCATAGTCGGTGGATAGCTCAAGCGCCTTGCCGCGCTCATCGCCAGCATCCACGATCTGCAGCGTGGCATTATCCTTGTGCTGCCATCCACTGAGATCCCCATCCTCAAAACTCCATGCCACCACGTCGGTGGCAGACGGCGCGACTTCCGCCTCCTGAGCGCTCGATGCTCCAGAGAGCCCAAAGACCGCCAGCAGCAGCAGAACGATGCGCATGAGGACGACCCACTCCCGTCGCGAACATGTTGATTGCGCCCGGGATGCTATTGCCCGGATGTTCAGGCGATTCCTTCCTCTGTGCGTGAGGAGACGGTTACTGGATACAGTGCAGCAACCTATTGAAGGTCATCTGCAAGCGGCGCGGAATATCTTCATGATTCTCACATCTTAGAGAAGATGGGGAGTGAAGACATGAAGAAGCGGCGTGGTTTCACACTGATAGAGTTGCTCGTCGTAATAGCGATCATCGCCATCCTGGC
>LSQX01350650.1_pt2 | contig 40097 bp, 24 predicted proteins | sample 654561 | NCBI WGS metagenome assembly LSQX01 (sample SAMN04489861, study PRJNA283612) | anaerobic digester metagenome | isolation source: 4 biogas reactors fed with cattle manure at either 37C or 55C with and... | place: Denmark: Kongens Lyngby | collected 2014 | reverse complement strand
CCGATCCGACTGATCCGACCGATTCGCCCAGACACTACTAATCCCGTCAAGTCTCTTATTTACCCCAAGACCAGGTCATTCCTTCGAAAGGAGGAATCTTAACGCGAAATGTATGCTTCCGGAAACATCATAAACCATGACATCGCGGTAACAACCTCTGTGCACTATAACAACAAGACAGCACCTTCACCCCAACAACGAAATAACAGACGGATCCGGGAGGGCTGAATGTATGGTGTCGGGTTTAAAAAAAACAGTGGACGGAATGGACGAAGTGGACAGAGTGCACGGACTCCACATTCACGCCCAAGCCTACGCATTCGCCCCCACATCCCTCCTTTTCTTTTTCGCGTTTTTTTTTGCGTGTTTCGCGGTTTAAATTTCTTCTCTTCTTCGTGAACCTTCGTGCTCTTCGTGACTTTGTGGTTAGAAAACCCTCTTCTCTTCTGTGCTAAAAATACCCCGATTCCCGGGATCAAAATTTGCAATCTCTTTTTCGTTCTGCTACACTATGTCCGGTCATGAGTAATGACCCTGCAAGGAGACGTAGTTCAGTCGGTTAGAACGCCGGCCTGTCACGCCGGAGGTCGCGAGTTCGAGTCTCGTCGTCTCCGCCAGAAAATTCACGCGCTGCTCTGAATATCAGGGCAGCGCGTTTTTTATTGTCTTGGATTCAAGCTTTTAAGGGTCAGCAGGAAAGGGCGCTCAGTGCGGCTTCATAGTCAGGTTCCTGAGTGATTTCGGGAACGAGTTCAGAATGAAGTACCACGCCTTTTTCATCGAGAGCGACGACAGCACGGGCGAAGAGTCCGGCCAGAGGACCTGTTTCCAGGCGGACACCCAGTTTCTGTCCGAATTCAGGATGTCTGAAGGCGGAGAGGGACTTGACATTGTCGAGGCCTTCAGCACCGCAGAAGCGGTCCAGAGCAAAGGGCAGATCCATGGAAATGCAGAAGACGACCACATCGGGGCAGCTTCCGGCATCTTCATTGAACTTGCGGACGGAAGCAGCACAAACGGGCGTGTCAATACTGGGGAAGATGTTCAGGATGACTTTTTTCCCTTCGCTGCAACAACAGCTTCCGCATTCTTTGAGGTCGGCACCGACGAGGGTGAAGGCGTCGACTTTATCGCCTTTTTGCGGGAGTTCGCCGCAGGTGGAGACGGGGTCACCGTGCAATAATACTGTTGCCATAATGGGTTCCTTCATGGGTTGTTGGTAACATAAAATGAAACACAGGGTGGGAGAATGAAATTCCCCCGAAAGTGCTGTGCCCATAAAAAAGGCCCCGCAATCAGTTGCAGGGCCTGAATCATTTCACGGGTATTGCACAAAGGGATCAGTCACAGAGTTCGAAGACGCCCGCAGCGCCCATACCGCCGCCGATGCACATGGTTTCCAATCCCCATTTCACACCACGGCGTTTCATTTCATAGATGAGTTGCGTCGCCAGTTTCGCGCCCGTGGCTCCCAGAGGATGGCCGAGGGCAATGGCACCGCCGTTGACGTTGACAATGGCGGGATCAAGCCCCAATTCACGGACAACATAAATGGTCTGGGAAGCGAAGGCTTCGTTGCATTCCACGAGGCCGACATCGCTCAGTTCTATGCCAGCCTGTTTCACCGCTTCCAAGATAGCGGGAATCTGCGCAGGCCCGAGATAGCCCGGGTCAGCGGCCGCAACGGCATAGCCCCGGAGTCTGGCGAGGGGCTTGAGTCCCAGCTCTTCCACAACGGCACGGCTTGCCAGCACGGTGGCAGCCGCTCCGCAACTGGTCTGGCTGGAGTTACCGGCTGTGGCGACTCCTTTCGCTCCCGGTCCGGCAAAGGCGGGTTTCAATCGGGCGAGCCCTTCGAGAGTGGTATCGGGCCGGGGTCCTTCATCGGTATCAAATACATAGTTTTTACCACCGGGCCCGACCACGTCGAGAGGAACGATCTCATCTTTGAATCGGCCCTCGGCCACAGCAGCGGTTGCACGGCGGTGGCTTTCCACAGACCATTCGTCACAGGCTTCACGGGTGACATTGAAATCATTGGCCACATTGTCGGCACACTGGCCCATGCCCGTATAGGCTCGGGGATTATTTTTCACCAGCGTGGGATTGGGCATGATTTTATTGCCCCCCATGGGGATGATACTCATGGACTCCGTACCTCCGGCAATGGCTATATCGAGCATGCCGCATTCGATCTTGGCACCGGCAATGGCCATGGTTTCCAGTCCTGAAGAGCAGAAACGATTGACCGTTTCGCCGGAGATCGTGTCGGGAAGTCCTGCGGCGAGGAGGGCCATGCGCCCCACATTCATGCCGCTTTCGGCCTCGGGAAAAGCACAGCCCATGACACAGTCCTGAATTCTTTCGGCGGGGATGCCCGAACGCTTCACGGCTTCGCCAATGACGGCGGCGGCCAGATCATCAGGGCGTACATGGGCAATGGCGCTGCCTGCTCTTGAGCGGCCGACAGCGGTGCGTACTGCAGAAACTACAAAAACATTTTCCATGTTGAAACTCCTCCTGACACGCTCAGTTGCGCAAGGGCTTGCCCGTAGCAAGCATGTTTTGAATTCTCGCCTGGGTCTTTTCAGTACCGCAGAGGCTGACAAAGGCTTCCCGTTCGAGGTCCAGGAAATCTTCTTCCGTCATGGGGGTACCGGCGATGCGGTCGCCACCACAGAGCACATGGGCCAGATGGGTGCTGATCAGTTTATCATGTTCACTCGCCCAGCCCGCCTGTTGCATACCCCAGACGGCTGCTTCGAAAGCGGCTTTGCCACTGGCACCCAGGGCGTAGAGGCGTGGCTTGCGCGGCGGCGTATATCCGGAGATGACAAGACCGCGACAGACATTTTTCGCCTTCTGGATCTGGTGGTCATAGTTGGGCTGAACAATATCGCTGTTGCGGAAATAACCCAGCTCCACCACTTCGCCGCCGCTGGTGCCCACTTTCGCCAGAGCAATGGTTTCAAAAGCACGGCGGATGAAGGGGAAGACATCGTTGGGCTGAATATTCGCCGGCATGTATTCAAAGGCGCGCACAGCCATTTCCTTGGTGCCGCCACCGGCGGGGATGACGCCTACACCCACTTCCACGAGTCCGGCATAGGTCTCCCCGGCCAGAACCACTCTGTCCGTATGCTGGCAGATCTCCACGCCGCCGCCGAAAGTATAATGATGTGGCGCAGCGACAATGGGTGCTGCACAGTATTTCATGCGCATGCCGATATTCTGGAGGCCACGGACCATATCATGGAGACCGTCCCAGTTTTCCTGCATGGCATCGCCGAGAACAAGCATGAGATTGGCACCTGCACAGAAATGAGGGCCCTGGTTTCCAATGACCATGCCCTCGAACTGACCGGCTTCCAGAAGGTCGACCCCTTTGTTCAGGATCGCAACAGTATCGGGACCGATGGCGTTCATCTTGCTGTGGAACTCGGCACAGACGATACCGTCACCCAGATCAATGAGGCTCGCTTCGTCCAGTTGTTCAACAACAGCATTTTCCCGGGTCCTCACGTTGACCAGTTTCAATTCATTGGGATTGACGGGTACGGGCTTGTAGGAACGGGAAGGCAGATCAAAGAACAGATCCTGACCATTTTCCGTCTTGTAGAAGGAGTCGAAGCCCGCTTCTTTCAATGCTGTGGCGATGGGCGGCAATGCGATTCCTTCAGCGGCCATGCGTTCACAGACGGCTTCAAAGCCCAGCATGTCCCAGGTTTCGAAAAGACCGACCTCCCAGGCGAATCCCCATTTGCAGGCATTGTCGAGATTCACAATATCATCGGTAATCTCGGGGATTCTGTTTCCGGCATACTGCACCATATTTGCAAAGAATCTGAACACAAATTGAGAGCCGGGATCATCACTGAAATGCATGATCTTCAGTTTTTCGGCCAGAGTACCCGCCCGCCGTACAGCGCCGGTACATTCGAAGCGCGGCTTGATGGGCGCTCTGTATTCGCCTGTGGCCGGATCGTAGCCGAGGATGATGCGCTTGCCTTTTTCGTCGCGCTCCTTCGTGGCTTTGAAGAATCCTGATCCGGACTTGTTGCCGAAGTATCCTTTGGCGATCATGTCATCAAACCAGGCGGGACCGGTCATCATCTCGTGACGCTCGTCATCAGGACAACCGTGGTAGACATTGCCCACCACCTTCTGCAGCGTATCGAGTCCCACAAAATCGGCTGTACGGAAGGTGGCCGAACTGGCATGACCGATGGCCGGACCGGTGAGAGCGTCCACTTCTTCCACGCTCAATCCCGCATCAACCATTTCGTGCATGATATATTGCATGGCGAAGGTGATGATGCGATTGGCGACAAAGTTGGGCGTGTCCTTGGCATAGACAATGCCTTTTCCGAGAACGTTCTCGCCGAAGGCCGCAACAGCTTTCACCACTTCGGGATCGGTCTTTTCGGTGGGGATGAGTTCGAGCAGTTTGAGGTAGCGGGGCGGATTGAAGAAATGGGTGCCCAAAAAATGGCGGGCCATCTCTTCAGGCATGTCCTCAGCCATGGCGGAAATCAGAATTCCGCTCGTGTTCGAGCTGACAATGCTGCCTGCTTTGCGATGTTCCGCCACCTGAGCGAAGATCTTTTTCTTGATGTCCAGCCGTTCGATGACCACTTCAATGATGAGATCGCAGTCGGAGATCTTCGCCATGTCATCTTCGAAGTTGCCGATCTCGATCATGTCCATATAGGACTTCACGTAGAGGGGTGCAGGCTTTGCCTTGAGGAGCGCCGCTTTGGCGCCTGCGGCAATGGCGTTGCGGTTTTTCCTGCTTTTCCTGTCTTCCTCTGACAGCTTGGGCGGCACAATATCCAGCATGATGCTTGGAATTCCGCAGTTGGCCAGGTGGGCCGCAATGGCTGCGCCCATGACCCCGGACCCGAGTACAGCGACACGTTTGATATCCCTCATCGCATGATTCCTCCTTGTTGGTTGACTTGCAATTTGGGTTTGCTAAGCTTTACTTAACGGTCGTTAGGGAAACCTTATGCTAACCCAAATATATTCCCGCGTCAAGAGCCTGTGCGCGGCGAATTCTCTCTGAATGCACGGAAGGCACTGATTTCAGGCTTCTATTTGCTCTCAGTGTTCCTCTGTAAATAGTCTTTTCCCCGGATTCAAAAAGTGGCGAAAATCAGACATGAAAAGCAGGTTCAGAAAAAAGATGTCTTTTCCCTTTCACAGCCCCGCTGGGGTATGATAACGATCAATACAGTGATGGAGACTGTGTATGGCACGATATATCCATATGAGCGACCTGCATTTCTGGCAGGTGGTTCGCAATCCTCTGAAACTTTTGAACAAGCGTGCTCTGGGAAATCTGAATCTGCTGCTGCGACGGCGCCATCAGATCAAGACGGAGCGTGCAACGGGGTTACTGGATCTGTTGAAGGGTCTGGAGATCGATGCTTTTCTGGTGGGCGGTGATCTCACGACTACGGCCACGGAAGAGGAATTCCGACAGGCGGCCGATTTTCTCGGACAATTGACAGAACTGGCGCCTGTATACCTGGTCCCGGGAAATCATGATGTTTACACCTTTGAGTCGCGGCGCAAGGAACGGCTGGAGAAGTATTGTTTTTACTGGTTGCCTGTGGAGGAAGGTTGCTCCGTCGATCGTCTGCCCGGAGATGTTGCACTGCTGCGCATCTCTACCGCCCGGCCCAACTGGATCAGTTCCCGGGGTCATGTACCTCCGGAAGCCCTTGCGCTCCTTCCGGATCTCCTTCAGGAAGAGAAGGGCAAAGTCATGATTGCACTGGCTCATTATCCGGTGATTCCCGAAACGGAAGCCTATGTGATGGGCTTGAACCGGGGACTGGGTAATGGTGGGGCTTTGCGCAGAACGCTGGGCGAGGGGGGGCGTTCCCTCCTCTATCTTGCCGGCCATGTCCATGTTTACAGCCATCTGCAGGATCCCCTGTATCCCTCCTTGGAACAGATCACCACTCCGGCCCTCTTTTATGACAAATCGGACAAGCCCGGCGGATTCACCGAGATTGTGGTGGAAGGCTCCGAGCTGGAGATCCGGCCCTGGGTATTTGATCAGGGCTGGCAACGAGTCACAGCAGTGCATAGCCGCAACAAAATCAGCCTTTCTTTTTAACCAGGTCAATCACGGAAAAAGCACAATGGGGCATAAAAAACTACGGTCTTAACACGTCCACTCAGTCCACTTTGTCCACTGATCCTGAATCAATACCCATAACTAAGCTGAGCCCCTCCCACATCCGTCCGATCCGACCGATCCGACTGATCCGACCGATTCCCCTGAAACCACTGATCCCTTCAAGCCCCTTATTTTGCCTCAAGACATATCCCCGCCGTCATCCCGGTTTTTTTGCAATCCGGCCCGCCTATCAAAGCATTCAGCCACAACAACGCAAAAAATGACCGGGATCCAGATTGGAAGACTTTAAGGAGAATGACCGCCCTCTTCACTATTATATGTCGCCTTTGCGTTATTTATCTTCTCGACACAGGCATAAAGCCGTCTGGTACTTACCTGGGAACGCCAATTTCCACATTGGCAGGACACCCGGGAAAAGACTGTGACTCACACAGACTGTTGACGGGAGAACAAAGACTCAGAATTTATAAAGCCTTTATTTTTATGATTATCAAAAAGATTTGTTGCCGAATCATTGGTTACAAAATGTCAATATCTCAGCTCGCTGTCCGCCAATGTGGAAATTGGCGTTCCCAGGTGTGTATATCAACGTCTTTCAGGGTTCCCGCAGGCACTATTTGTTCGTGATTATCACAAGACACCTTGCCAATCCAGGATCTCACAATATCTTGGAATTAAAGGGTTTGCGACGACAACAATACACACTTCTTCGAAAAAACAATGAAAGTTGACGGGTAGCAGCACAAAGAGCTGAATGTCACGGCGTGTTCTGCGTGATGATCCAGCGACTCCCTTCCCGGGCGACCTGCATCGCTTTGCACATGCCTTCAGCATGGAGGGCACTGATCTGGCCTGACCAGGGACATTGCAGCACAGGCACGGCACCTGTTTCGGAAAGGATTTCCACGCGGGTCACCACGCCTCCCTTCCGTTCCGCAGAAACCAGGAAGGCGCCTTCGGCACGGAGTGTATCAAAAGAGATATCGGCCCAGCTCTCGGGCACGGCGGGGAAAATCTGGATATAGTCTGTATGGCTCTGAAGCAGCATTTCATTGATGGCGGCTGCAAAGGCGAAATTTCCTTCCAGTGTAAAAGGTCTGTAGCGAAGATTGCTGTAGCCTTTATCGCTCTGGTCGCCATTACAATGGAAACTGTTTTTCAAGACAAAGGCTTCAGCAAAGATTTCCAGAGCTTTCTCCGCAGCGGCACCGTCTCCGGCACGGGCATGAAAATTTCCCAGCCAGGAAAAGCTGTAGCCTGTCCACAGTTTCGTACCGAGTTTCTCCAGATCCCGGAGGGTGGCACGAACACAGCGCTCCCCATCAGTGCCCTGGCTTTTATCGATACTGCCCAGAGGATGGATGGCCATGGCATGGGAAAAATGGCGGTGTGACTCCCGCAGGGGATAATCCTTCGCAACGAGAAGAGCACCCCGTCTGCTGAAGGCCAGAGGAGGCATTTCATCCAGACACTGACGCCAGTGGGCTGACTCCTCTTTGAAGCCCAGTTCTTCCGCCAGTTCCGCCGCCTTCTCAAAAGTCCAGCGGATCAGCGCATTGTCATAGTTGGTGATGGTGGCGAACCAGGCGTTGGGTCTGTTGTCGTTGATTTCCGGCGAAGAGCTGAGCGGCAGGGAACGGAGACCGTCACTGTCCCGTTCTTCCGTAACGGCTTCCAGGAAGACAGCGCATTCCGATATCCAGGGCCAGGCCCGTTCTTCCAGAAACTGTCTGTCCCGGCTGTATCGCCAGTGCAGATAAAAATGATGGGCCAGCCAGGCGCCTGTGGTGGAGGAATGGGTGTACTGTCTCCATCCGCCCATCTGTCTCAATGAGAGATCCGTGGTCATGGCGACATTGAGGCCGGGCATATCAAAAAAGCGACGGGTCCAGTCTTCGGCCTGAGGCTTGTTTTCCCAAAGCCATTCGAGAAAGCCTGTCCCCTCTTCCAGCCGGTTGCCGCTGTAGCAGGGCCAATAGCTCAACTGGGTGTTCAGGTCGTGATGATAGTCCCCTTTCCAGGGCGGCAGTTTTCCGTCATCGGCTGTCCAGGGGCCTTGCAGGGTGATGGGCGGTGTATCGGGACGTGCTGCTGCACCGAATTTGTACATCTCCAGATACCACTGTTTTTCCAGGCCTTTATTGGGCAGAGAAACCAGCCCTTTCCGCCAGTAGTCACGCCACCAGGCTTCATGAGATTCCCGGAGCGTATCCGGAGAGCTCAGCGCTTCTTCGGCACGGCTTTTTGCCAGAGCGAGAGGATTGTCCCCTTCCCGGGAAGAGGCGATACTCCAGGCGGCGAGACGGCCTCCCTCATGTTCTTTGTGACAGAGATAGACAGCGAAAGAAAAACCGCCCCAGCCCTGTTGTTCAAAGGCTGCGAAATCTTCGCCAGCCTTTTCGACTGGTGCGGGATAGCCCAACTGTGACAACTCGCCCGAGACGACCGAGACTTTTGCTGTCTGATCTTCCTCACCGGCAAAAGACGGGGCCTGCAATACAAACCGCACATCGCCGCTGTTCTTCACTTCGATGATACCCACAGCCTGACGGGCATGGATCCAAGTGCTCACCTGCACTTCTTTTGTGAAACGCAAGTCGGAGCGTGCTGTATCGAGAGAGAGTTTCCCCTCTACAAAAGAAACTTCCTCAGGAAACTGGAGTGTGATTCTTCCGGCCGGGATTTTGGTGGGTGCCGGCCGGTGATAGGGTTCATCATATTTGGCGATGAGCTCCTCATAGCGTTTTTCTTTTTCCCACTGGCGCATGACGGTATAGGAATAATCGTCTTCGTAATATTCCGGTACCGGTCGCAAATCCCAGAGATCGGTTCTGTCGAGAGAGATGTTCAAGGGCTGCCCGTCTCCCCAGACCAGAGCGCCCAGGATGCCATTGCCCAGCGGAAAGGCTTCGTCCCAGGTTTCGGCCGGTTGTTCATAAAGAAGTTCATGACCCTGACAAAGGGCCGGGCTTCCGGCTGCAGCGACCAGGGTTAAAATACTGATGATGACTCCCACTGTCCTGTCCTTTCCCTGTGCGATTTCAGGAAGCAGCCACTCTTTGTACTGAGAGATTAACGGAGCACGGATCCGCGTTTTTCCTGCAGTTCCTTGGGGTTTCGCATGACGGTAATGGCTTCTTCGTAGCTGATCTGCCCGTCTTCATACAAATCTCTGACAGAGCGATCCATGGTGATCATTCCGGCTTTCATACCTGTTTCCAGAATGGTATAGAGCTGGGGTGTTTTGTTTTCCCGGATGAGGTTGGCAATGGCCTGGTTGGAGCGGAGGATCTCACAGGCGAGAACACGCCCTTTGCCGCTTTTCCGGGTAAGGAGGCGTTGCGAAATAATGGCCAGTAAAGTGAGCGACAGCTGATACCTGATCTGCTGTTGCTGAATGGCGGGGAAGACATCCACAATACGATCCACTGTCTGCAGCGCATCGTTGGTATGTAAGGTTGCGAAGACGAGGTGTCCCGTTTCCGCCGCTGTGAGAGCCGCCTGAATGGTTTCCAGATCGCGCATCTCGCCGATGAGAATGACATCCGGATTCTGGCGGAGCACATATTTCAGGGCATTGGCGAAGCTGTGTGTATCGCCGCCTACCTCGCGCTGATCCACAATGCTGTTGTTGTGGCGGTGTACATATTCGATGGGGTCTTCCACAGTCACGATATGGCAGGCCCGGGAACTGTTGATCAGATCGATGAGCGCCGCCTGGGTCGTTGTCTTGCCGCTGCCTGTAGGGCCGGTCACCAGCACGAGGCCCTGTCTTGCCCGGGCGAGTTCCCGGAGGCTCTCGGGCAGGCCGAGCCCTTCCAGAGCGGGGATGATATCAGGGATGGGCCGCAATGCCGCCGTGACCGCTCCTTTCTGATAATAGACATTGACACGGAAACGTCGTTTCTCCTCGGCTTCGAAAGAGAAGTCGAGTTCCTTGTCCCGCTCAAAGCGCTTGCGCTGTTCCTCCGTCAGAAAGGCATAGATCAGCGCTTTCGCTTCGTCGGCTGACAGCGAATCAGCGGGATGACGATACAACTGTCCGTGAATACGCAAGATGGGCGGCGCCCCGGCACTGATGAGAAGATCAGAGGCGTTTTCGCGATGTACCAGATCAAAAAGTTCGTTGATATCCATGGGGATGTTCCTGCTCCTGACTCCAAAATAGCAAAAGCCGGTCCCTTCAGACAAATTCAAGACAGGGAACTCTCTTTCTTTTCCCAAACAGGCACTGAAAAAATTTTTATATGGTCCCAGCCCTTTGCTAGAATGCAATTATGTTCTGATTGCAAAGAGGAGGTACGGGCTTATGTTATTCAGACAAAAAGAGGATCCGGCGCACAAGCTGGCGGAGCTCCACGAAGAAGAAGATCTGTTCTTTGTGCCTTATTCACGGCAGGATGTGATTGACATGTGTCTGGAGCAGAAAAAGCTTTCGGGACAGGACAGGCTTTTTCGTCGGCTTGCACAGCAGCTGACGCATCTCATCCACTTTGAGTTTCATCAGAAGATCGAAGCGCTCAAAACAGCCTATGCGCCCATGAACAGCGATTTCCGTTCCTCCCCTTTTCTGAGTAAACATGAGGATGCTTATGCCCGGGACTTCAACACACTCTTTCATCATCTTCTGGAAAAGGCGAATTACAAGGTGATTTGTGAAGAGGATATCCAGCGGGCCTTTACGGAAGATGCCCTCTTTACCATACGTCTGCAGGTGGACTTCGACAGCTTCGAAGAATACCACTTCTTTTACAGAGGCGCCACGGTCAAAGAAGAGACGGTCCCCACCTTTATGGGAATGCGCCAGAAGACCATCTCCTTTATCAACTATGATCGTGTGGTCATGTATATCCGGTGGAGAAAAGGATCGGAAAGTTTTCTGGAAGAGAATCCGGAGGCGGAAGGCGGCAAAGCGCTGTTGAAGCTTTTCCAGAATGTGCCCCGCCCGGATCTGGAAATGCTCTTCCCCAATTCACGAGTGGGCATGCGGATCATGGACAAACTGCTTTTCGGCATTCCCGCAGCCATTACAGGCAGTATCATGGTACTGACACGGCTGAGCACGACCCTCTTCGTGCTGGGTTCAATATTCGCTTTCTGGCTGGGACTGAGCAGCAAGCCCGTGGAATGGAACCGGGCAACCCTCGTCGTTATCTTTGTGGGACTGCTCACCCTGGGCACTTATTTATGGCGCCAGTTCAATGCTTTTCGAAACCGGAAGATGCGCTTTCTACAGACGCTGATCAAGCATCTGTACTTCAAGAATCTGGATAACAACACGGGAGTCATTCATCGTATTGCTGATGATGCGGAAGAGGAAGAGTGCAAGGAAGCGCTGCTGGCCTATTATTTTCTGCTCACGGCTGAGAGCCCGAAAACGATCACGGAACTGGCTCAGGAGATTGAAGGCTGGTTTCTGAATCGCTGGGATTGTGTGGTGCATTTCGATATAGAAGACGCTGTGGGCAAGGTGCTGCGCCTGGGTATCGCCAAAGACGACGGAGGCCGGCTGACCGCACTGCCTCTGGAGGAAGCGCTGACTGTGCTGGAAGGACACTGGAATGAACTGGGCACAGACGAGGCGGATGGCGACTGAGACAACACTCAGAGAGAAGGCCGGGCTTGCGCCAGTGTATCGGCCAGTGCCTGACAATGACTCACGGAACCGCTCCGCCCCTGTTTCAGCTTCCAGACCACACGATGATCACGGGTGAGTTCAAAGAGGGCATCAGCATGATCCCCTTCCCCGCCCCGGTTGCTCACAAGAATATTGCCACTTTCCAGAGGATGGAGAGAGGCGAAAGTGCCTGAACTGATATCGGCGAAATCCGGACCCAGGGCTTCCCAGATACGCCGTCCTTCACGATCGTATTCACACAACAAGCGGTCAGAGACTGTCATGAAATGGCCGCTCTTCAAAAAACGGATAGCGTTGGGAATCTCTTCGCAGAAAATATCAAACCAGCACTTGCCGTCAGCGTCATAGCCGCGGATGCGCTTCTCCCCTTCATATGCGACGAGATAACGGTCATCCTCCGAAAGAGCACAAGAGGACAGGTGACTTGCCCGGTCTGATGGGTCGGGCACCGGAAGACTGCGAAGTACTTCGCCTTCCGCACTCAGGACAAGCAGTCGGTTCTTGCCCGCCACGCCGAGAAGGATCTCTCCCTGTGAGAGAGGCTGACAGCTGACAATGCGATCTCCTTCGGGCAGGCTGTATTCCCAGAGGAGCACATGATCCCGGGTGATCCGTTGAAGCCCATTGTTTTGCGCAATGAGCAACGTTCCATCGTCGAGCATGAAGGCGTTGAGAGGCTCAGTCACGGGATGCTCCCAGATGCGCTCCCCTTCTTCATTCAGAATGGCAATACATTCCTTTTCCACATCCGTGATCAGAAGGGGGAAAGGGCCCCAGAGATTTTCATGCCAGAAATTACGCTTCAATCCAACGCCGCCGCTTTCCGTCCCCTGAAGGTTGGCGGGATCCACATCCAGATCGGGCCATATCAATGCGCCTTCCATCTGCTCTTCCACACGCGTATAGGCACCCAGACGCAGGGAATTGCAGTCGAGCCACAGGAATATCATGCGGCGGTCTTCTTCTGAAACGACATGCCAGTGACTGTCATCAATGAGGGTCTGTCCGATTTTTGACGCATAGGCGCCGAAACGGCCGGGAATGGTCCGGGAGCCGCCATGAACACCGCTGTAGGCTGTTGTCATATCGCCGAACATGGCTCCGGAAAACCAGAAGGTATAGTCTTCTTTGAGGGCTTCGTAAGACATGTCCTGTGGCCCCGTTTTCTCCTCTCTGTGACAGGGCAGACAACGGTTTTCGAAAATGGGTCGGATCTGACGGTAATAGCTGATGGGCTCAATATCCCCACATTCGGGTTCCAGTCGTGAGGGAGGTCGTCGCATGGCCAGAGGCGCTGTTGTGCGTTGTGCCGCATGGTGAGGAGACTCGTGGCAACCCAGACAGGTCAACTGTTCACCGGGATGAACAAAGGCGGAGGAGCGCATGGACTGCACAGCCATGAAGTCTTCGTCCAGGAGTTGAAAGATGAGCTGTTTGCCCACAGGCGCTTCGAAATAAACGCTGCCATCGGCTTCCACAGGAACAATGCCCAATGGGATCCGCGGCGTATTTTCCCGTTCATACCCGATCATGGGATCGCCCATGGCGTGGTTGGATTTCAATATATTCTGCACGACACGGAGCCACTTGATCTTCCTGTATTCGGGCAGGGGAAGGTCGCTGTTGTAGACATCCATGACAGCAATGGTCGCCGGACTGCCGCTGTCTTTTGCGGGCAGCGTCGGGTTGGCCATGGGGCGGGGACGGGCCTTCAGGGGAATGGGATTGATGACTCGGAGGCGCTCATCGTGGGCACAGGGCAGAGAAGGCAGATCGCAGAGAAGTTCCTTGTTGCCGAAGCGATCCAGCAGCACCAGATTCTCCCATTCATTGCACAGATAGAAATCTTCGCTCAGGGGCCAGGGCGTGCCGTAGCGGTAATGGCGGCGGGCGGGCATCTCTGTTTCCGGAAAGGCCTCCTCCGGAGTGATCCGCCGGATCTGCGACATGTGACCGTCGTCTTCGCCCCGCAGATCAAGCATGCACAGAGAACCATAAACAGAACCATGATGAGGGGCGGCTGTGAAGATATAGCGGGGCGAATGAGGGATGGCACGTATGCCCATTTCCACCAGAGGCGCACCGAATCGGCTGTCCCGTTCTTTGCCCGTCTCGCCTTGCCAGGGCTGGTGATCCGAGAAGGTGTGGTAGGGATGGGGATAGTTGCCATGAGGTGCCCGGGCATCGCTGCCGTCGGGACCGCTGATCCAGAAGCGGGTGCCCAGACAGTTTTCCCGGTCCACATAATCCCAGCGGGTAAAGACCAGTTGCCCTTCGTTGTTGACGGAAGGATTCCATTCGCTGGTTTCAAAATAACTGAGGGGCCGGATGTCTTCGCCCCGGTCGTTCATGGAAAAGAGGGTATAGCTGCGCACTTTCAAAGACGCATCGAAACAGCGGATATAGCCGCCGCGACGTTCCGACACAAAGGCAATGCGTCCGTCGGGCAGCCAGCAGGGATCAAAATCGTTGTAAGCGCCATCAGTCAGTTGTATCAGATTGGATCCGTCTTTATTGACCTTGAAAAGATGAAAACACCGCTCCTCCGAATAGATCCATTGATGATCGGGATTGGCTGTCCAGGCGAAAAGAATGGTCTCGCCGTCCCAGGAGAGATCGGGTGTGGCGAAAGCGCCGTGATCCAGTTTCCGCCCTTTCATGGCCCCTTCCATCACAACAGAATCTTTCAAAAGATCGATGATCTCAGGCTCTCCTTTATAGTTGGACAGGAAATAGAGACCGCCGCCGGGGAGAGCGTTGAAACCGAAATACTGAGTCACGAAATGACCGCCCTGGGAATCCTGAGTCGTGGGGTTGCTGCGGACGGAGCCTTCGAAAGTGCCCCGGGCCAGGCAGAGAATGGTATCGAAGTCCAGCAGTGGATTGCTCAAGACGATACGGCGACGGAGCGCACAAGCAGCCAGATACAGCTCTTTTTCCTCTTCTCTCTCCGGACGAAGCTGCATATCCTTTGCGGCCTCCTGAAGTGTTTGCAGAGCTTCCTTTTCAGGATGCAGATCGTCGGCGGAATCAAGATGATTCAAGAGGGCATCAGTCCGGCGCAGCACGGCATGAAGAGGCCTCTCCCCTTCCACTGTCAGCGCTTCGGAGTCAAAGACTTCACGTTGCAATTTTTCAGCACCGGGACCGCCGGGCCGGGAATCGGGATATTCCTTTTTGCCCATCCAGCTGTAATCATGATGCCACTGGCGCAGGACGGCATCGCCGGGCATGGGGTTGACAAGACAGGACAGATTCAGACCATGGGCGGCCCGCTTCAGCGCCTCACGCAGCGGTTGAGCATCTTCCGCAGGAGGCAGTTCCTGAAAGCTTACAGGCATGCCACCGGGTATCTGGCGCGAGGGATTGACCGTAATGCTTCCAGCCGGACGGAGCAGACCGTCTTTGCCCAGAGGCCCCCCGTCCTTCCCCGGATCTTGAGAAGCAAAAGACCAGAAAGCCAGTGACTCCTTTATAAAAGCATTCTTCTGAAAAAACCGGGTGAGATCTGTCTCTGGATTTGTAGCCAGAAAAGCATCGGCAAGGAGCCCGTCGCAGCCGAAGCCGCCTTCCACCAGAGCGCCCCAGGACAGTTCATCCGAAAGAAATGATTTCGCTTTCGCGGGAGCCGTCTCCTCGGCAACAATATTTCCATCAACAATGATTTGTACTGTTTCACGCTCCTGAAGGACCAGTACTTCATGCCACTTTCCATCGGTCAGGGAAAAGCTGCTGCGGACATGGTCCGGTGTGCGGCCGGGAGCATAGAGATGAAGGATCCCGTTGCCGGGAGTGGTGAAAAGCTCCCAGTGGTGTGAGGATTGTTTCGTACCATGAGCGCAAAGGATGCTGTATTGATCCGCACTGAAGAGCCGGACACGACAGCCCGCAACAAGAGAAAGGTACGGCTCCGCATCCTGAAAAGAAACCAGAAGGCTGTGTTTCCGTGCATCCAGACGCTGCTCTCTTTCAGCGGCAACAGGCTTTGCCCACAGCAGGGCCAGGCTGAAAAGCAGCGCGAGGCACAAGATAAAAGGGTGACGGCAATGCGATCCGCTCATGGCTGTCTCCTGGTTGATGCTCCATAAAAAAACCGGATGGGACTCTCAAAGAAAGGCCGCATCCGGTTCATGATATCACAGAATTGAAAGAAAAAGATCCCGCTGGCTTCAGTCGCTATACCGGGCAATGAGGGCATTGGCTCCAGCCGGATTGGCTTTGCATTCCAGGAGCGCATTCAGGATCAGAGGAGCCACAATGGTCGCATCAGACTCAACCACAAACATGGGCGTCTCTTCAGTCAGTTTGTCCCAGGTGATCTTCTCATTGGGTGTTGCGCCGGAATAAGAACCATAGGAAGTGGTGGAATCGGAGATTTGACAGAAATAGGACCAGGTCTTCGCTTCTTCTTCCAGATCATAAATGATGGAAGGCACCACGCAGATGGGGAAGTCACCGGCAATACCGCCGCCAATCTGAAAGAAGCCCACTCCGGCCCCTTCAGACAGTTTGGGATAAATGTCATAGAGGGACGTCATGTATTCAATACCGCTCTTGGCTATGGACGCGCTGCATTCCCCTGTCTGCACATAGGAGGCGAAAATATTGCCGAAGGTGGAGTCTTCATGACCGGGCACCACAACAGGAAGATTGGCTTTCGCCGCGGCCAGGAGCCAGCATTCTTCCGGATCGCCTTCGTAAATCTCCGGGGGGATGGCCTGGATCACATCGTAGAAATATTCATGCCAGAAACGGCGTGTGCCCTTCTCTGTCGCTTCTTTCCACATGGGCAGAATGATCTGTTCCACAGCACGAAAAGCTTCGTCTTCGGGGATGGTCGTGTCTGTCACGCGACGGAGTCGGTCGTTGAGCAAACGGGTATCGTCTTCTTTGCGCAGATAGCGGTAATCGGGAATGTCCTTGTAATGCTTGTGCGCCACAAGACGGAAGAGCGATTCTTCGAGATTCGCACCTGTCAACGACATGCCGTGAATCAAACCCGCTCGGATAGCCGGGGCGATACTGATGCCCAACTGCGCCGAAGACATGGCACCGGCAACAGCCCAGAACATCTTGCCGCCACGCTCAATCAAACGCCAATAGGCAAGCATGGCATCGCGCGTGGAACGGGCATTGAAGTTGTGGTAATTGTGAAGAATAAAATGAAGAACAGGAAATTCGGCACTGGCACCGCTCGGGCAGCAGTTGTTACGGGTTTCATTCATTTCAGTCTTGTCCTTTTTTTGTAATGCCGGCACTTCATCCGCGAAAAAAAATGGGGATTGTCATGACCGGACTGTCGTGGGGAAATGGAAATGCAGCGGCGCATATCATAACAAATCAGACAGGCTTTTAACCACGAAGACTGAACTAAGAAAAGAGCATCAGGATCGGAGTATCACATCCTTCAGTGGACAAAGTGGACGGAATGGACGGAGTGGACGGATCGGGCGAATCTGGGAGGGTTGAATGTAAGTTACCGGATGTTACGTAAACATTTTGAGTTGTTCTATCGTCTGGTGTCATGCTTCCTGGGAACGCCAATTTCCACATTGGCAGACAGCGTGTATCGACCTGGAAAACCAAAAAGTATGTTTTGCGGCGTAAGGTCTTTTCTCATCTGTGTATGTCTGTGTCCATCTGTGGTTCTAAAAAACGCTGTGGTCCTCCATGCTACTACCTGTCATCTTCTATGATTCTTTCGAAGAAGTTTATAGTGTCATCTTCATAAATCACTTAACTTCAATATCTAAAGAAAGAAAAAAGTAGTAATAGGTACCTGTCCACTTTTTATAGCATAATCGATTTTTTATATATTTTTGCGACGCATTACTTATGATCTATTCCCGTAATTAAACCTATTGCGTAAAAAAGAGAGTAAGCCTTCGAGTTAAGATTCCTGCTTTCGCAGGAATGACGCCGGGAGAGCAGGAATGACGCCGGGAGAGCAGGAATGACGCCGGGAGAGCAGGAATGACGCGGGCAGGAGCAGTCTTTTTGTAATCAGATGGGCATTGAGAAAGAATCAGTCTTTTTCTCTTTCTTCCTTCGTGGTCCTTCGCGCTCTTCGTGACTTCGTGGTAAAAAGTTCATTTGGTTGCGGCTGTGCTGCGCTGTGCTCTCTGTGCCCATTGTGGTAAAAACCATCCCCCAACAACACCGGAATATTCCATTTCCAATATCTGTTTTTCACATATACAACGTCACCAACCTCTCCCCAACCCTTTTCAAAGGAAGGACCCCGCCATGAAATCCACCAAAGAGCTTATTCAGGAACACGAAGGCATCTCTCTCATGCTCAAAATTCTCGATGCTGTCGTCAAGAAGGCGGAGCAGGGCGAAAAAATCCCCGCCGACGATTTGAACGGAATTGTGGAGTTCCTCACCGTCTTCGTGGACAAATGCCACCATGGCAAAGAAGAAGACTTCCTCTTCCCTGAATTGGAGAAACTGGGCATCCCCCGTGAGAACGGACCCATTGGCGTCATGCTCTCCGAACACGAAGAAGGCCGCCGACTCATCGCCGAACTGAAGAGCGCCGTTGCCGCCTACAATACCGGTGACTTCTCAGCCACAACAGCCATGGCACAGGCCGCCGGAGGATACATCTTTCTGCTGAACGCACACATCAACAAAGAAAACAACGTCCTCTTTGTCATGGCCGATAACCATCTGGACACTGAAAAAGATGACTGGCTCAAAGAGCAGTTTGATATCCTGGAAGAAGAACGTATAGGCCCGGGAAAACACGACGCCTTCCACGCTATGATTGACCGCCTGGAAAAGATCTATCTCTGAGAATCCATACTGCGCCCGCCAAGTTTCACAGTGTTGCACAGCCGCAACCAAATGATACTTTTTTATTTAACCGCCAAAAGAATGCGAGGAAAAAGCTTATGTCCCCCCGGAGACGTCTGATCCTTGCAAGTATCTTATGTGCCTCACGACATGCCCCGCCGTCATGCCTGTCTTTTTGCGACCGGCACCCCGTTTCGAAGTGTTCAGCCCAAACAGCGCAAAAATAGACGGTCATCCAGATTGGGAGACTTTAAGAAGAATGACCGCCCTTTTCAGCATTGTGTGCCGCCTTTGCGTTATTCTATCTCTCGACACAGGCATAAAGCCGTCTGGTATTTACCTGGGAACGCCAATTTCCACATTGGCACACAGCATATGATGACCCGGAGAAGTTAAAAATCTGATTGCGGCATGATGTCTCTCTTTTCTCGAACAAATCCATTACTCAGAAAACTTTCCGGCAGATAATGAGCATATTGTGGGAGAACACAAAGGTTGAAAACCGGTATGACGGAGGCGGGGGTATGTCTCGGGGCATTTATAAAGACTTCAGGGAATTGATCTTCGCTGGGGAATCGGTCGGATCGGTCGGATCAGTCGGATCAGACGGATGTGGGAGGGGCTCAGGTTGGTTCTGGGTATTGATTCAGGGTCAGTAGACAAAGTGGACAGAGTGGACCAAGTGGACGTGTTAAGACCATAGGTCTTTTTTATGCCGCATTGTACTTTTTCCGTGTGTTCCGTGATTTCTGTGGTTCAATTAGAAAAGTTTATTTGGTTGCGGCTGTACTGCGCTGTGTTCTCCGTGCCGCTGTGGTGAAAAAGAGCGATGCCTTTCAATTTCTTTTATGAAAATGCATCCTCTCTCTCACTCACGATTTCTTCTTCTCACAGCCCAGATGACAGCAAGAACAACACCCAGAAGCACAACTCCCTTAACAACCAGTATGGCCAGGTCCCGTTTGCGTATGCTCGTGTCAATGGGCCGTGGGGTGTAAAGGATTTCATCCGTAAAATTTTCGGGGAACCAGCGCAGTTCATCGGCTTGTTTTGCGATGAGGAGGTTCGGATTGCGGCGGACGAGTGCCTTGTAAAAGTGGTCGGCTTCTTTCGGGTAGCGGGCTTTGATATAGCTGCCTCCATTGAAGAGAGCACGGGCCGTTAGCGGGTCGTTGTCGGGCAGGAGTTCGGCGGCCTGGCGCATGAGACCCGAGGCGACGAATCGGAGGTTGCATTGTCTGCCGCAGAGATCACAGGTCTTCTCCACACGTTCCTCGGCATCGTCGCCCAGAACAGTAAGAGCATCTTCACTCAGCACTTCCAGACCACAATCAGAACCGAGTGACCACACGCCCAGCAGTTCTCCTCCATGACGGCGGATGAGCACCCCGGCATCAAAGAAAGTTTGTGCCCTTTCTCTTTCAGAGCCTTTCCTGTTTTCGGCTTGTTTCAGCAGATCTGCAATTTCCCGGGCCGCTTCAGCTGTTTCTTTCGCTGTCTCATCCGTATAGGTGGATCCCGAGGAAGTCTCCGACAGCGTCTGAAAATAGTGAGCAGCCTTTTCCCAGTCCTTCATGCGGGCGTAACGTTGTCCCTGAATCTTTTGCAGTGCGTAAAGGCCCTCTTCAAAGCGTCCGCCATCGTAATAGACAGTCTTGAAAAAAGGCTCCTGTTTCCGTGTCTGGGCCACCTCGTCCGGATCCAGAGCTTTCAGATCATTGATGACTGTTTCAAGTTCTTCCAGGGTCAGCATCCGCCGGGCGAGAAACTCGGCATCCTCCAGAGAATCGGGCACAAAGGCTTTTACAGCACCTATATAATCCTTCTGTCGGAGCAGGATGGCTCCTTCTGACAGGCGAATGGATCCACCGGTAATGACAGGGCTGTCCCCTTCGAAATAAAAAAGTTTGTCCCGGCTTATTTCTTCTGATAAAGCGTGAAGCAGCCGATTCGCTTCATCGAGTTTTCCTTCGCGAAGGAGCAGTTTGGACTGGACAAAGCGGGCGGGCACACTTCTTTCATCGCTCTGTTTGAGCCAGCGTGCGGCCAGATCCATTTGTCCGGTCTTATAGGCCAGCCAGGCGAGTCGGTCTGCACCGGCGAGAAAGCCTTCCTCTGGCAGTGATTCTGTGACATCGAACCAGGCATCTGTATAAGCGGGATTTTTATAAGCTTGACTGGTGAGCCAGGCGGTCATCAACTGACGGGCGAGGTCATCTCCGGCCATCTGTTCCAATGCGGCCTGGTTTTTGATCACCCGGCGAAAAAGAATGAAGAGAGACTCTTTCGCCATGGCCCAGCGTTCCGGTACCGCCCTGTAGTTCATATAGGCATGAAGCGCTTCCAGACAGTCTCCCCGTTGCAGATGAATTTTTCCGAGCCAGCCGAATGTTTCAGCTGCAAGACCAAGAGGGTCGGCAAAACCTTCTTCCACCAGTTTCCAACAGGACTGAAAACTCTCTTCCGCCCGTTTCAGTTCATTGAGTTCCAGGCTGCAACGGCCACTCATGAAAGTTGCCCAGACTGTCTTATGCCTGCGCTCCTCAGGCGGCAGAAGAAGGATTGTTTCGAAGAGATCCCGGGCTTTGGAAAAATAACGGTTGAAAAAGGCCTCGGCTCCCCTGATATTCAAACTGAATTCCAGAGGTATTTCCGGAGGACAATTTTCCACAATCAACTGCATCTCCTTCTGTGTCGGCCTGGGTTCATCATCTTCGTCTCTGTAGAGCCAGGGAACTTCTTCGTGAATGGCGTCATTGAGGCGATCTATGGCATGGTAATTCAGCAGTCTGCGCCGGCTCTCATAGTCTTCAATGACAGCATCTCTGTCGGGATGATCAGCCAGAATTATGCGCAGTTCTTTCAACTCCAACCACACAACCCGTTCACGGGCGAAAACAAAACGTCTCAAATAGGTAGGCTGGTTCCGGGTCCAAAACCTTTCATCTTCATTGTACTTTTCTTCCGCCTCGAGATCGGGTATCTGATCGGTGATGAGCAAATACTCAGAATCAAAGTGCGTATCAGGCAGATAATAAAGATCTTTGGTTTCCGAAGAGCCGAAAAGGGTGGGGCTCCCCTCCCAGACACAAGGCTGTGCCACAAAGGCCAGAGCAATGAAAGCCAGGACAGAAATGAAGAGTGCTTTTTTTATGGACATGAACCAATCTCCTTGACGGCCAGTGAAGGGGCCTTTTCATGCTCCCCGGATCCGAGAAGCCACCAGCCGGCCATATAGTCTTTCCCGCTCGTATGCACGGGACCGCTGATCATTATTATATTGTCTTGCGCGCTTTTTTTCTCATAAAAGCCATTCACAAGATCCGCAGCCAGGATTTTTCCTGAGATCAATTCCAGTTGAAGGCACAGTACTTTTCTTCCCGAAAGTCTGTCGGCGATAATCCACAGTTCTACAAGCCCCTTGTCACCCTGACGCAACTGCGCCTCATAGACCGGCTGCGGCACTTCGCCAGCCATGACGAGACGCAGTGTTTCCAGAGACCAGTTCCGGCTGTCCGAGGGAAGGGGCATGCGGAACCAGTGAAGCGCTTTCAATCGGACTGGGGGATCTTCCTGAAGCTGCTGCACAAATGGAGCGAGAACAGAAGGGTCGGCCGCTATTTCTTTATGAGTCCAAGAGACCGGATATTCAACGCTCTCCTCCGCTTCCAGGGCTTTGATTTCGTTGTTTTCATCAAAGACAATCCGCCAGCCATAAGTAGGCAGGGCGATGGAGAAAGGGATCTTGAGCGATTGGGCTTGTCTGATCCAGGAAGCTGCTTTTTCCGGATCAAACAAGAGGGGTTTTCCCCCCGGATCTTCCGGAACTTCCAGCGAATGAAGCTGCAGAACAAAATCATCCAGACCCGCCACCAGGGAAGGCAGTGTTTTGTGGTTGAGCCAGTCGGGCAGTCCCGTAATGGACAGAGGCTGTTGGGGCAACTCACGGCGGAGTGCTTCCAGCCAGGCTTGATACTGAGGCAGTTGTTCTGTTGCAGCGTCATAATCGATCTGCACGCCCTTGAGGGAAGCACCGGCTTGTTCCGCTTTCTCCAGCAGGTGATGAAGAAGGCGGGCGAAGGAGCTTGGATTCCATTGGCGTTGATCCAAGGCACGGCTGTGAACCCGCAGTGCCAACCACAACTTTTTCTCCGTAGCGGCCAGACTTGCCCAATCCACATTGACGGGATGAAAACGCCAACCGGCATCGGAGCCTTCTATTTCGCCGCTGAGTACGAGAAAGCCCTGAGTGCTGTCAGCTGCCGCGTGTATGGCTTCGGGCATCTCTTCAGTCCAGTGTCTCTGCCAGATATACATATATTGGGGCCGGGATTCATCCGGCGTCTGAGCAACTGTCGGGACGGCGATGAGAGCCGGACAAAAATAGAACAACAGCAGAACTGTCTCCACTCTCCCGGCTGTGAAAAAAGAGGATCGAAGATCGATGACAGGCTCCTTTTCATCGTTTAAAAAGGCAAATAAAAGAAAGTAGTCTTTATCAAGCCTTCTATGAAACAATAATAGCCTATTCCTCTTTGGAGTTGCCACATGGTCAACACAGCCCGATCAGCCAAAGGATACAAAAGCATGTTTCATCTGTCGACCCGTCATTTTTGCCTTACAGCCTTGCTCTCGTTCTTGCTGCTCTTTGGGGCTGAACTGCGGGGCGACACCGTGGCTTTGTCTTTCGGCGAGGCCGGTGAAGGGAATGCCGCCTCCTTTTTCGGAACCTTGCAGGCTGGCGATCTCTCCGTGGGCTGTCTGGTTTTCCAGATTCCCGGAAATCTCTTTCGTGTACCCGGTGGCCAGGAAAAAGAGTTGACTTTTGCTCATCAACAGGCGGACTGTATTCATTTCCTGCATTTCACTGAAAATGCCGGGGACCGTCTCGGCTCTTATCTGCTGGTCTATGAGGACGGCACTCAGGAGGAAGTCCCTCTGCAAAACGGGATCAGCATTCAGGACTGGTGGAAACCGGGGCCTCTGGCTTTTGCGGCGGAGGCTTTCCGGGACAGCCTGGGGGGCGTGCATGCGGGCCGGAGCGTGGCCTTCTGGCGCTTCACCGTTCGCAACCCTCATCCGGAGCGCAGCCTTTGCGCCATCCGCGCCAAAGTCCAGGATCCGACAGTCACCCTGAATGTACTGGCCATCAGTCTGGACACGGCTTGCCCGGAGAAGGTTGACGGGATCCCCTGCTGGGTGGTGGGCATGGATGAAGAGGCTTATATTCTCGCCCTTCTGGCCCAGCCGGAGAAGACTGGCGATGAAGCGAAGTTCTGTGCCCGGCTGGCACAGTTGGGAAGTCGTGAAAGCATCCCCCTGCTCTCAACCTGTCTGTTGGACGAAGAAAGTTCAGCCGGTGCTTGCCTGGCTCTCGCGGCCATGCCTTTTGAAGAAGCCCATGAAGCACTCCGGCGGGCCTTGCCATTGAGCAGCGGAATGACAAGAGCACGGATCATAGAGAGTCTGGGTGCTCTCAAAGATGAAAAGGACAGCTCGTTGATCCTTCCTTTTCTGGACGATACAAATGCTCTTATAAGACAATCGGCTGCGAATGCCTTAGGCAAAATCGGTGGCTCCGATGCCATCAATGCTCTCTGGCTGTGGGCTGAAACAACTGCGGGCAACGAGACAGTATTTTGTCAGCATGCGCTGCTGGCCTCGCTGGACAAGCTCTCTCTTTCCCGGAGAAAGGAAGCACATCAGGGATACAAGCAGTTTCTGGATACCTGGCCCGAAGAGTCGACTTCAACGGCGGCCTGGCGCGGGCTGCTGCTCACAGCCGGTTCTTCAGGAAATAAATTGCTGACACAGGCATTGACAGATGACAACCACCATGCCTGGCTGGGTGCGCTGTCGGTCTTGCCATCCATGAAAGGCAAAGGGATCACCCGTAGCATTGCACAATTGGCGGGACAATTGGAGGAAAACAAAGCCTGCCAGCTTCTCGTCGCACTGGGGGAAAGAAAGGATCCCGCTGCAACGCCCTTCCTTCTTGCTTTCGTTGAAGGGGACAACGATCTTCTCGCCCTGACAGCGCTGGAAGCCTTGGCTTTTCTTGCTGATGCCAAGGCGGTTCCCCTGCTCGTCAAGCGTGCCGCCCTCAGCGACGGAGCTGTTGCGGATAAAGCGCTGCACTGTCTGGCGCAGATGAAAGATACGAAAACGGCCCCTGCATTGGTTCGCTGTCTGAACAGGGCCGATGCCGCTGAAACAGTTGTCATTGCCGAGGTGCTGGGCCAGCGTCGGGAAGAGGCGGTAGCCCCTTCGTTGCGCCAGCTCCTTCATCATAAAAACAGTGTTGTCCGCAGTGCAGCAGCCCGTGCTCTGGCGCAGGTGGGTCAGGCTGAAGACGCTGCACTGCTTTGTGAGGCCTGGCAGCGTGTGGAAGAGTCTGAGGAAGAAACGGTGTTTTTTGATGCCCTTCAGATGCTGGGACAACGTCCTGTGGATACTGCTGTGTATGTGCAGATTCTGGAAGAGCTTTATACTCAGAAAGATATTGCTCTCCCAGTGAAACTCATTCCTCTCTTCGCCCGTCTCGGTCATACTGAATTTCTGGCACTCCTGAGCAAGACTCTGGAGGACGGCAACGAGGCGGAGCAAAATGAAGCCCGGAAAGCCTTTGCACAAATACGCAATCCCGAGGCGCTCTCCCCCATTCTGGCCTTGATCCGGGAAGGCCGGGGAGACCCGGAGCGACTCCCGCTGTTCAGGAATATGGCCCGTCTCCTCCAGCATGAGCAGCTGTCTGAAAGCGAGCGGGAACAGTATCTGGAAGAAGGACTGAAAGAAGCCCAAAGCCTTCAGGAAAAACGTCTTCTTCTTTCGGCGTTGAACCAGTGTTGGTCTATGAAAGCACTGTCACTGGCCCACGACTGCTTCACACAAAAGGGACTTGAAGCGGAAGGGGCTGTCGCCTGGGGCACCATCGCTCTGAGACTCGTTGACAGCCATCGCGAAGAAATCGCAGCCGCTTTCCCGGATATATTCCGTGCTGCTCTGGAAGTACCCCTTTCCGAAAATGCCATGCAGCCTCTCCACGCTTTGAGAAAAGTCCTGAATGCGGAAGCCACGCCGGGAAGCAATCTCCGCTTCGAAGAAATCCTCATCGATCCGCATTTCCGTTCCGAGGGCATCGCTGTGGCGGATGTGAACAGGGATGGTCTTCAGGATGTTCTCGTCGGGGATTACTGGTATGAAGCACCCGATTGGGAACGCCATGAAATCCGTCCGCCCGGCCACTATGAGCCCCTCACGGAATACAGTGCCTGCTTCGCCGCCTTCGCCGAAGATGTGGACCGTGACGGCTGGATCGATATGATTGTGGTCGGCTGCCCGGGGGCACCCGTGTACTGGTATCGCAATCCGGGCCGGGAAGAAGGGCACTGGCAGGAGCATCTTATCGCGCTGGAGGCCTGCGGCGAAACAGTACTCTATGAAGATATCACAGGCGATGGAAAGCGCGAACTCATCTTCGCCGTGAACAAGCGGATGACCTGGCTCACTCCCGGACAGGATGTGACTGCTCCCTGGATCGCTCATTCTTTTACGCATCAGCTGGAAAGTTTCGCTCTCTTCGGTCACGGTCTGGGTGTGGGCGATCTGAACAATGACGGCTATAGGGATGTATTGATTACGGCTGGCTGGTGGCTCGGCTCCCGAGAACCGGAGCGGCCTGACTGGTCTTTTCTACCCGCCGATCTGGGCCCCGACTGTGCTCACATGGTGGTCTACGATGTGAACAACGACGGGCTCCCGGATGTGATCACCTCTTCCGCCCATGACTATGGCCTCTGGTGGTTTGAACAGCAGGCATCGACTGAAGGTCCGCCGGGCTTTGTACGTCATGAGATTGACAACTCCTGTTCCGCCACCCATGCCCTCATCCTGGCCGATCTCAATCATGACGGGCTGGCTGATCTCATCACGGGCAAGCGTTTTTATGCCCATGGCAAAGAAGATCCCGGCGCACTGGAACCTGCGCTGCTCTGCTGGTACGAACTGGCACGGAACGCTTCGGGCACACCCTCCTGGCGGCGCCACGTGATTCATGAAGATTCCGGCGTAGGCACGCAATTTGAAGTCTGTGATATTGACGGCGACGGCCTGCCGGATATTGCCGTATCCAGCAAAAAGGGTGTCCGTCTTTTTCTGCAGCGGAGGAATTCAGCACAATGACCAAAAAACTTTTTACACGACGTTCTTTTCTGGGAAAGACCGCGGCGGCTGTGGCTGCGCCGATCATCCTGCCGGCACATGTATTGGGTCGGGATGGAGCCGTCGCTCCGAGCGAACGCATCACCATGGGATTCATCGGTCTGGGCGGTCAGGGTTCGGGCCATCTTTTCGGAGGTTCCTGGACCTATGTGGCGGGCGGTTATCTCGGCCGCAAAGAAGTACAGGTGGCGGCTGTATGCGACCTCTGGAAACAACGGCGGGAAGATGCGGCTGAACGGGTCAACCGTCATTACGCCCATCTCACTGGTCAGGACAGCTATGACGGCTGCCCGGCCTATCTGGATTTCCGTGAACTCCTCGCCCGCAGTGATATTGATGCCGTACTGATGGCACTCCCCTATCACTGGCACGCTTCCATGGCGATACTTGCCGCGCAATCGGGCAAGGATGTCTACAGTGAGAAACCCGTTGCGCTCACTGTGGAAGAAGGACGACTTCTGTCGGACACGATGAGACGCTATGGCCGGGTCTATCAGGCGGGAACACAGCAGCGCTCGGAGGCGGAGTATGGCGGCAAATTTCAGCAGGCCTGGAAACTGGTGCGCAATGGCTTCATCGGCGAAGTGAAAGAAATTTACAGCTTCAGTCCCGGCGGCGGATTCAGTGCCAACATGCAGAATACCCGGCCGACGGAACATCCTGAACCGGAAGGCTTTTCCTGGGATCTCTATCTGGGTCCCGGACCGTGGCAGCCCTATACAGGGGGCAATGCCCATTGCGGTCTGTTTTCCTATGGCGATCCCAACTGGGGTCCTCATCATTTTGACTTTGTACAATGGGTTCTGGAAAAGGACTATACCGGACCGGAAGCCATCGGCTATGAAGAGGGCCACGCCGTGCTCTATTATCCCGGCGGCTTGAAAGTACATTGCTGTGCCCATCCCACCGTCACGACAGGCGCTTCAGGCGGAGCCTGTTTCGTAGGGACGGAAGGTCACATCGCCGTGGATCGCGAAGCCATTGTCGCCACACCGGAAAGTATATTGCAGCGCGAAATACGCCCTCAGGATGAGCATCCCTATAAGAGCCCCATGCACGCCAATAATTTCATTGAGTGTATCCGCAGCCGTCGCAAGACCATTTGCGATGCGGAAACGGCCCACCGTTCCATGAGTCTTGTGCTGCTGGCTGGTATCGCCACGCAAATCCGGGATTATGCCCGCTGGGACGCAGCAAAGGAATGTTTTCCCGATCACGAAGAAGCAAATCGTCATCTGGGCTATGTACCCCGTCCGGGATGGCGGACATGATTTTCTGATACAACTTGCCTTGTCGGAAAAGTGCTGGTAGAATCACAGTACAGATAAACCACGCCCTCCAGCAAAGAGGACCGGCCTTCAAGAGGAGATCACGAGAATGAAGACAGCGCCTTTGGGAATTATCATGAACGGTGTTACCGGCCGAATGGGTACGAACCAGCATCTCATGCGTTCACTCATGGAAATCAGAAAAGAGGGCGGCCTCCCGGCCGGAGATCAGTGCATCATCCCCGAACCTCTTCTGGTGGGCCGTAATGAGGCGAAGCTGAAAGCACTCTCCGATCAATGCGGCGGACTGCCCTGGTCCACCGATCTGGATGCTGTGCTGAGCGATGACCAGTATCAGGTCTACTTCGATGCGCTGAGCACCGTGTTGCGTGTGGAGGGAACCCGCAAAGCCATCCGTGCCGGGAAAGATGTCTATCTGGAAAAACCCATCGCCACCACAAGTGAAGAGGCTTTGAGTCTGTATCATGCGGCGGAAGAGGCCGGGGTGAAGCACGGGGTAGTTCAGGACAAACTGTGGTTGCCCGGTCTGCTGAAATTGAAACACCTCATCGACACGGGCTTCTTCGGTCGTATTCTTTCCGTCCGTGGCGAGTTCGGCTACTGGGTCTTTGAAGGCGATGGCGTTCCCATGCAGCGGCCTTCCTGGAACTACAAAAAAGCCGAAGGAGGCGGCATCATCCTGGATATGCTCTGCCACTGGCGCTATGTGATCGACAATCTTTTCGGCAACATCAATTCCGTCACCTGTCTGGGCGAAATCCATGTGCGCCGTCGCTGGGATGAGGCGGGCAATATTTTTGAAGTGGATACGGACGATGCGGCCTATGCCACCTTTGTCACGGAACCGGGCATTGTATGTCAGTTCAATTCTTCCTGGGCAACCCGTGTGCGCCGGGATGACCTGTTGACTCTTCATGTGGACGGCGAGAAAGCTTCGGCTGTTGCAGGGCTGACTCAATGCCAGATCCAGCCTGCTGCAGCCACACCCCGCTATGTATGGAATCCTGACGAGGGCAAGACACTGGAATATGCGAGCCACTGGACGCTCATGCCCGATACGGAAAATTACAAGAATGCTTTCAGAGCGCAATGGGAACTCTTTTTAAAGCATGTCGTACTGGATACGCCTTTCCACTGGAACCTTCTGGAAGGCGCGAAGGGAGTGCAGCTGGCGGAGTTGGGCATGGAAAGCTGGCAGCGGCGCACCTGGCTGGATGTGCCTGATCTCGTCTGAGTTGGAAACTGATTCCGCACTGACCGCTCAGAACTGGTGGTGATAGCGTTCGAATTCTTCAGGCTGTTCTTCCGCCTCTTCCCAATAGGTCTCCGCCGGAGCCAGCCACTTGCGTTTCAGCGGATCCTTCGCCACAAGACGCATGACCACACCCATAGGCACGATGATCAGATAATAGACGACGGTCAGCAGCACATGAGTCATGATCCAATTGAGCATAAGGGCGAACTTGATCCAGACGATGAAAACGGGGCGGAGCAAGGCTGGGAAAACTGCTGCAGGCAGGGCAAAGCACAGGCCTATGATGAGAAAAGGCCAGGGCACGGCCACAGCGCCGCCCGTTATGAAACGGATGCCCACCCGGATCAGTCCGAGGATCACAAAAGCGGCCGCCAGAACAAAACCGAATTTCCGTTGTTCTTTCCGGTCAGAGGTATCTATATCAAGCATGGTATGTCTCCTGCGGATCAGTCCAGTTCAAACTCTTCACGCCAGTCCCCTTCCTCCTCCCAGGCTTCCTGCTCTTCTTTATTCAGCAGAAAAGAGCCCAGGCAGAGATAATCCATACGGGTGCGCATGAAGCAGGTATAGGATTCTTCCGGCGTGCAGACAATGGGTTCGCCCCGCACATTGAAAGAAGTATTGATCACTACCGGGCAGCCTGTTTTCTCATAAAAGGCTTTGATCATATCGTAATAAAGGGCGTGGTCTTCCCGGCGCACCGTCTGTACCCGTGCCGAATTGTCCACATGGGTGATGGCCGGAAGTTCGGAACGGATGACCCGGAGTTTCTCAAAGCCTTCGGCCTGCACTTCTTCCTCCGACAGGTCCCGGAGTTTTTCGTCCAGCACATCAGCTACGAGCAGCATATAGGGGCTGTCGTGGCCGCGCAGATCAAAATAATCGCTCGCATGATCGGCCAGAGCCGTGGGGGCGAAGGGTCGGAATGATTCTCTGAATTTGATCTTGAGATTCAAAACAGACTGCATGTCCCGGGAACGGGGATCGCCCAGAATACTGCGGCCGCCCAGAGCACGGGGCCCGAACTCCATGCGTCCCTGATGCCAGCCCACCACTTTTTCAGAAGCGAGCAGTTCCGCCACTTTTGCCGGAATCTCTGCTTCATTCAGACGGGTATAGGGTATCTGACCTTCGTCCAGAAAAGCCTGTATGGCTTCATCGCTGAAGGCCGGGCCCAGATAGGTGGCTTTCTGACGGCGTGCATCGGGAACCCGTTCTTTTTCCAGAAGCTGATGCCAGGCGAAAAGAGCGGCACCCAGAGCATTGCCGCCATCACCGGCACAGGGCTGGATCCAGATGGATTCAAAATCACTTTCCCGCAATATCCGGCCGTTGGCAACACAGTTGAGAGCCACCCCGCCGGCAAGAACCAGATGTTTTTTGCCCGTCTCTTTATGAACATGCTTCGCTATCTTCAGGAGAATCTCTTCAGTCACTTCCTGAACACTGCGGGCAAGATCCATTTCACGCTGGGAAATTTTGCTTTCCGGCTTGCGCTCGGGACCACCGAAGAGAGAGGCGAATTCTCTGTTGGTCATGCGCAACCCGGCGCAATAATCGAAGTAACGCATATCCAGACGGAACGACCCGTCTTCACGGATATCAACAAGTTCATTTTTGATGACATCCACATAGCGGGGTTCGCCATAGGGAGCCAGTCCCATGAGCTTGTATTCGCCGCTGTTCACCCTGAAACCACAGAAATAGGTGAAGGCGGAATAGAGCAGGCCCAGAGAATGGGGAAAATTGATTTGTTTTTTGATGCACACTTCCCGGCCTTCGCCCACGCCCCAGGTGGTGGTGGCCCATTCGCCCACACCGTCCACAGTGATGATGGCACTCTCTTCAAAGGGGCTGGGATAAAAGGCGGCCGCCGCATGGGAAAGATGGTGGGTTGAATACAGAATCTTTCCCTCATAGCCCAGTTTTTTCCGGATAACAGAGGGAACAAAGAGCTTTTCTTTCAACCAGGAAGGCATCTGACTCAGGAAAGACAGATAGCCCCGCGGTGCCGTGGCTAGATAGCTCATGAGGAGCCGTTCAAATTTCACCAGCGGTTTGTCATAAAAGGCCACATAGTCTATGTCATTGATATCCAGTCCCCCTTCGGCCAGACAATAAGCCACGGCTCCTTCGGGAAAACTGGGATCATGCTTCTTTCGTGAGAAACGCTCTTCCTGAGCGGCTGCAATAATTTCGCCATCACGAAGCAATGCGGCGGCGCTGTCATGATAAAAAGCGGATATGCCAAGTATATTCATAGTGTCCCTTTTTATGAGCCGGTACCGGGCGGGCTGTCCGGGCGGAAAGCCGGCTTCAGACATTTTACCTGCTCTGATCCGGGTAAATAAAGCCGGTTGCCTCTTTTCATTGTTCTCTGTATGATATAGCCATGGGTAAATGTGGATTATACCAGACCGGCATGCCAATTCCGGACTGAGCAACAACACTGATGGAAAGAATAAACGTGTATCAACGCTCTTCCCTCTGGGCTCTTTCAGCCTTTATCGTGATTCTCATTATAGCCGCACTGTTCCGCTTCCCCCAGCTGGACAGACGTCCTCTCCACGGGGACGAAGCGAACCAGGCCGTGAAGACAGGTGCTCTTTACGACCGCGGCTTTTATGAATATGATCCTTTTGAACACCACGGTCCGACGCTTTATTATATGGAGCTGCCTTTTCTCTGGCTGAGCGGTGCCGGAGATTTTGCTGATTCAACCATCATCCCCTACCGGCTGCTCATTGTCTTCGGCGGAATGATACTGATTGCGCTCCTCTGGTTTCTCCGGGATCTCATAGGAACAAAAGCCGTCTTATGGGCCGCCCTGCTCATGGCTGTCTCTCATGGAATGGTCTATTACAGCCGGTATTATGTACAGGAAATGCTGCTCATCTGTTTTGTCCAGGCCGCCTTCAGTTTCGGATGGCTCTATTTCAAAAAGCCGACCATCCTCCGTGCCATACTCTTCGGCATTGCTCTGGGACTTATCCATGCCACCAAAGAAACCTGTATCCTCATGGTGTTCAGCGCTCTCGTGGCGATGGCGGTCTGCTTATGGCTCTATCGCCGGAGCGTTTCTCAGTCTTTCAGTGAAATGGCCCGCGGATTTTTCACCCGATCAAGAAACATCGAAATTCTCCTCATCATTCTCTCCGCGCTGGCCGTATCCATTCTCTTTTTCACTTCCTTTTTCAGCCATGCCCGCGGTCCTCTGGATTCCATTCTGACCTATACCCATTATCTGCATCGGGCTGAGGGAGCGGGCAGCTCGGGAATCCATGACAAGCCCTGGTATTATTACCTCACTTTGCTGAGCTATTTCCACCGTCAGGCCGGGCCACGCTGGTCGGAAGGCTTTACACTGTTCCTGGCACTCGTCGCTTCCTGTGGCATTCTCTTCGCAAACTCTTTCTCTCGGGAAAAAAATAAGCCGGATAAAGAAAAGGCACAGCGCTGGTTCCATCCCTTTCTGATGGTCTATGCCCTTGTGCTTCTGGCGCTCTTCAGTGCCATCCCCTACAAGACCCCCTGGAATGTGCTGCCAGCCTATCACGGCTTGCTTCTGCTGGCGGGAGTGGGTGCCGCACAAATCACAACAGCACGTTTCGGCCGCATTGTCCAGGCCCTGCTCTGTCTTGTTCTTCTGGGAGGTGCAGCCCATATGGGATGGCAGAGCTATCAGGGCAATTTCATTTATGATGCCGACACGCGCAACCCCTATGTATATGCCCACCCTTCCAGAGCCATCTATAAACTGGTGGATCGCATTCATCATATTGCCGCTGTGGCACCCGAAGGCCGGGATATGCACATCAACCTCATTCAGCCGGAAGGCGACTACTGGCCCCTGCCCTGGTATTTGAAGAAATATTCAAAAGTCGGATGGTGGACCCATCTGCCTGATCCCCTCGATGCGCCTCTGGTACTGGCACCGGCCGCCCTCCATGACCTGGTGGAAGAGCAACTGAAAGACGATTATTTCGTTGAATTTCAGGCCCTGCGACCCAGTGTGCTCTTTCATGTATGGATCCGCCGGGACTTGTGGGACGCCTTTATGGAAACCCGTCGCTGAGCTGCTTTCCTGAAAAATATCGCCTTTCTGCAGTCCCTGGAATTCTCCTTTTCCCGGGAAAAAAATCTCTCTTTAAAACATTGCAATTTTGAGGCGAATATGTCATTATATTGTGGAGTACATCAACTCATACACAATATATTGTTTTTATCTCATTAAAGTCAGGATCAGCCGGAGAAAAGAGCGTGCGGTTTGTGAAAAAGCGACGATGGGCGATTTTCAATCGTTCCCAGCCCCAAACTGAGACCAAAACAGAAAGCTCCGGAGATGATTCCCCTATTTCTTCTGAAGCAAAGGAGGAGGAAGAAACCATGAGCGCACCTCAGGATCATGCAGCGTCCCCGTCCGGTCCGGATATCCGTCCTTCAGACGATCCCGCGCCCTTGTCCAGGGCATTGGATTCCTTTTTCTCCCGAGTCAATCAAGTGGGTCCCGAAAGCGATCTGGAGCTCTGGGTTCAGGAGTGTACAGACGATTTATTGCTGGGCATCGAACTGTGTACACGCCATCACTGGCTTCCTGTCCGGCTGGCACTCATCGATCTCGCCCGGATTCTTCACAGCTATCACCAGGCCGGCAAGACACTGGATTGTCTGGATTTCCTGAAAAGCAGCTGGAACAGTTTTTCCGTCATGACAGGCGATATTATTCTGGGAAAAATACACGACGGAATGACGCTGAGATGGCAAAGACTCGTCAAAGCCGTAATCTCTGAAATGGAAAAAGCCGACATTCCACTCATCGACGACGGCGAAGAAGAAAAGGCCCTGGAAGAAAGGATTGAAACACAGCAGAAAGAGGAAGAACAGGAGCTGTCAGAAGAGCCTTTGCAAGAAGAGGAGACGACAGAAGAAGTTGCTGAAGAAACTGTGAGTGAAGAAGAGGCTCCTTTCATTATGGAAGAAGCTGTCACAGATTCAGAGCCTGTCGAAACAGAAAAAGACAGCGATATCCCCTCCCATGCAGAAGATGCAAATCAGGATAATCTGATCCCCTTCACTCTGCCCCCTCTGTCGGGTGATTTCTTTGATGAGCCCGCTGAGGAAACAGAGCCTGCTGATGAGAATATGTTTCCCTTCCCCGAATCGGGAGAAGCACAGAGCGATGCGGCCTCTTTTGAAGAGGAAGAGATATCCGCCGAGCCGGAAGCGGAGGAGCAGGAAGAAGAAGACAGCTCTTTCTTTGCCGACTGTGAAGAAGAAAGGGAAGAGGAAGAAGACAAGGACGGACTCTTTGAGGATGAGGATCTTTTCACGCAGGATCAGGCTGAAGATGCTGAGGAAGACACAGCAGCCTTTGAAGATGATTTCAGTGATGCGTCCGTAGAAGAAGAAAGAGAAAACAGCCCTGAAGAAACTGTGGAAGAGCAGGAACCGGAGCTCCGTAAAGAGGAAGAAGAGACCGCCGGGCCTGATGAAGAAGCTGAAGTCGAACCCGACATCGAAGAAGAGCAAGATCCCCTCGGTGAAGTGGATGACCGGCTGATTCTGGAAAGCCTTCAGGACTCCCTTAGCCGGGGGGATATATCGCGTACCCGTGAGGCGGCATTGCTGCTTACCCTGGCCATGGACAAGCGCAGCTATGAAGACTCCCGGCAAGCCGTGGAGAAAGCCGAGCAGCGGCTCGAAGACAACGCCCGGGCCATTGAAGAGGCCGTGCAGAATGTGAAGCAGGCCCATGAAGACCTGGCGCAGATGGAAGAGCAGCTGGCCGCACGTGAGGAAGAACGCAACAGCACCCGGGAAACCATTGTACAGATTGATTCGGAAGTGAGCGGCATCATCACGGAATTGGATGAGCTCGGAAAACAGATCGCCGTACTGGAACTCAAACGGGCCGCCCGTAATGAAGCTCTGGAATCAACCAACCAGCGCCGGCAAGAGGCCATCGCCGAGGAAAGCCGCCTCCAGACGGAAGTGGAGAGCCTCTCTCAGGAAGTGGAAAACATTCATCTGTATGTGGATGACCTGCAGGCCGATCAGAAGCACCGGGAAACAGAACGGAAGCTTCTTGAAAATGAAATTACGGAAGCCCGGGATGTAATGGAACAAAACCGGTCTTTGCTCATGAGTGTGGAAGATATTCTGACAGCCAACCAGAAGCGTCCCCAGCCGAAAGGACAGGAACCCGACGCCTTCTGAGGGGTCAGTCTTATCCGGCAGAGGTATTCAGTTTAAAAAGGAGATTTTGCGCCGTGTCGAGAAAAAGAGAAACTGTAGCAGCCATCGATTTCGGAAGTCGCGCCATTCGGGTCGTGATTGCAAGCCGTCATGTGAGCGGCCAGACACGCATCCTCGGCTATGGTTCCACGCCCACACAGGGAGCTGTGAATTTTGGCGCTATTCAGGATATCAATCTGGCGACGAGCCGGGTCAATCTGGCCATCACGGAAGCGCAGCGTATGGCCAATATGAGGGTTCATTCCCTCTATTGCGGTATTCAGGGGAAAACACTGGATTCGCGCATCTCCGATGGGAAAGTGGAAATAGAAAACGGACTGGTCAAGGAAGAGCATCTGGACGCGGCCAGACACAATGCCTCTCTGGAGTCCGGAGCGCCCGATTCACACCCCGTCTCCTGTGTCCGGTCGGAAGAGTGGACCGTGGACGATATGCGCGTCGCGGATCCCATAGGCATGCGCGGCTCCGTTCTCAAGGGGCGCATGCACTTCACACGCATGTCCGTATTTCTGGCCAACAACCTGCGCTCCTGTCTGCATTCACAGAAAAAGGAAATTACCGAATTTGTCTATATGCCGCTGGCTGCTGCTCATGGTTGTCTGACTCTCGAAGATATCAGGCTCGGCGCCGCTGTCATCAATTTCGGATCCACCAGCACCAGTGTGGCCGTCTATAACGACAACCGTCTCATGGCAACGGAAGTCTTCGAATGGGGAAGCGGCCATTTCATCCGTGATGTGGCGGCCATCCTGAAAGTGAACTTCGAGGAAGCCACAGAACTCGTTTTGCAATATGGCATCAATCTGAAACTCATTCAACCGCCGGCACGCAATACTTTCCGATCCGTTTCAGCCCAGAAGAACAATGCCTCGGAAGAACGGGTGACCATCAAACTGCACAACACGGCTACGGGTGCGCCGTCCACAGTCGATGAAAGCAAATTGAATCAGATTATTTATGATCGGGGGAACCAGTTTTCCGGGATGATAGCCCAATATCTGGAGGAGCAGGGATATACGAAACATTTGAGCCGGGGCCTCGTTGTTACAGGTGGAGGGGCGGCCATTGCCAATCAGGACAGACTCCTCGAAGAGGTCTCCATGATCTCCACGCGCATAGGCTTGCCCATTGGCTTTAATGAGTTGCCCGATCCCATCAACACCACAGAATGGGCGCCCACCATCGGCATTGTGAATTATGCCTTCGCACACCGGCGCTCCAAAGGGCTCTCCCCCAAGCCGAAAGACAACACGCGCTTTGCACAGGTGAAGCGTTTTTTGGATAAATATTTCTGAGTACGGCTTTCAAAGCTGTACACTGAATACATCGGCGGGAAAAGAGCCCGCCGCTGATAACCCATAGCATTTCAGAAAACGGGGATGCCTCCATGTTTGCTTTTCTTCGCGGAGAGGTAGTTTCCGCAACAATCAACCGCATCGCCCTCGATGTGAACGGCGTAGGTTTCGATATCATCGTGCCCGATCCCGTCCAGCGGCGGCTGTCTGCAGGACAGCATGTCACGCTGTTGACTTATTGTCATATCCGGGAAGACACTTTTCAGATCTACGGATTTTTCACCGAAGAGGAACGTGCCCTCTTCCTCATGTGTCTGGGAATCACGGGGATCGGTCCGAAAGTGGCCTTGTCCATTCTTTCCACTCTCAGTGTTCAGGCCTTCGCTCAGGCGGTGCAGGATCATGATATTGCGGCCATGTCCCGTGCGCCCGGCGTGGGCAAGAAAACCGCACAACGGCTCATCCTGGAGATGAAAACCAAAATGGGCCAGGATCCGGAACTCAACGCCCTTCTCGGCGAACCCAAACAGGAAGAGCAGTTGGACGGAGACGATGTCTTTGAGGCTCTCATCAGTCTCGGATGTACGCCTCAGGAAGCCAAAAAAGCAAGTACCCACGCCCGGAAACTCCTCGGCGATGAGGCCCCCGATGAAGAACTCGTACGCGAAGCACTGCGTTCCCTGACAAAGGCAAGCCATGTCAAGAGATGAGATAATCAACCCCACACCCGTCGAAGACGACGCTTCTTATGATGATCAGATACGCCCCCAGCGCATCGATGATTTCCCCGGTCAGGAGTCCATCAAGGACAAGCTGCGCATCGCCATCCTGGCGGCCCGGCAGCGTAACGAACCTTTGGATCATCTGCTCCTGAGCGGGCCTCCCGGACTGGGAAAAACCACCCTGGCACGGATTATCGCCAATGAGATGGGCGTGGATATCAAACAGAGCTCAGGCCCTGTCATTGAACGGCAGGCCGATCTCTCCGCAATCCTCACCAGTCTCGAAAATTTCGATGTCCTCTTCATTGATGAGATCCACAGGCTCAATCATGCTGTGGAGGAAACACTCTATTCCGCCATGGAAGATTTCGAGGTGGATATCATGCTCGGCAAGGGGCCCACGGCCAGGTCCATGAAAATCGGGCTGAGACCTTTCACCCTCATCGGCGCAACAACACGGGCGGGCCTCCTCACCCCTCCGCTCAGGGCGCGCTTCGGTGATACCTGCCGTTTCGAAATGTATTCACCGGAAGAACTGGAATGCATCATCATCCGTTCAGCCCGCATTCTCGATGTGCCCATTCAACAGGAAGGTGCGTTGGAAATTGCCGCGCGCTCACGGGGCACAGCCCGTATCGCCAACAGACTGCTCCGCCGGGTCCGCGATTTTGCACAGGTCAAAGGCGATGGAGTCATTACACAGGAACTGGCCGAAGGAGCGCTGGCACTGCTGCGCATTGATGAACTCGGACTGGATGACATGGATCGGCAGATTCTGGAAGTGCTCATCGATAAATTCGGCGGAGGGCCCGTCGGACTGGCTTCCCTGGCTGTAGCCGTAGGTGAAGAACGGCAGACCCTCGAAGAAGTGCATGAACCTTTTCTCATTCAAATCGGCTTTCTGAAACGGACACCCCAGGGACGGGTGGCAACGCCTCACGCTTTCAAACATCTCGACAGAACACCGCCCCCAAGCTCCGGACAGGGAAGCCTGCTATAATACTCAGGTCTGTGCACAAGACTTTCCGCACAAACACCGTTTCCCCTCTCTCCCGACAGGACAGCGTCCTCTCTCTGTCGGGCGTCTCTATACCCGACTTTCTTTCAGGAGCACACCATGACTGATACTGCATACAGCTGCGATGATTCCGCCGGAACCTGGAAGCGCTGGGGCATGACCCCGCCGCAACGGGTTGCGCTGGTGGCTTTTCTTTTCAGCGGAGCTGTCACTTCCGCCTTGCTGGTCATGCCTTTTTTCCTGCTCAACCAGATGGGTCGGGGTGCAACGCTGTCCGGTATATTCATCGGTGTGGAAGCTCTGGGCTATACCCTGGCTTCCCTTTTTTCAGCGCGCTTTGTCGCCAGGGCACGACACGGACTCAACTGGTCACTCTTCGGCGTGACGGGCTTCCTGATCTTTCTAAGTGCCATGCCCGCCTTCAGAACACCCCTCCTCTGTGGCTTTTGTTTTGTAGGCGCCTTCACCTTTTCCGCCTTCGCCTGGCCGGCCTTCCATTCCTGGGTCGGTGCCGAACCCATCCCCGAGGCCAGAGCCAGGCACATGAGTCTCGTCAATGTGGCCTGGAGTACAGGCGGTGCGGCGGGACCCTTGCTTGCCGGACCTTTTTATGAAATGGATTACCGACTGCCCTTCGTCTTTATCGCCGCACTCTGTCTGCTCTCTCTTCTTCTCATCGCTTCCATTCCCATGGAGAAACACTATTTCGCGCGGATCAGCAAAGAAAGCGCCACCGTCCGGGCGGCCCATGATCGCGCCAGCGAATCCTTTCTGTACAGCGCCTGGTGCGCCACTTTCGCCGCACATATCACCGTGGGCTCCACACGGGCCGTCTTCCCCAAGCAACTGGATGAACTCATCAATGAAGGACTCTTGCGCTTCCTCTGGGAAGGACAGGCTTCGGCTTGGCTCAACAGCGCTTCCGCCACACGCTTTTCCTGGCTCGCAGTGATCATGGGACTCGCCACGGGACTCGTCTTTTTCATCATGGGCCGATCCGCCTGGTGGCATCACCGCTTTTCCATGCTCGTCATCATACAACTGCTCACCGGAGCCGCCATGTGGTCTCTGGGCTGCACCCACAGTATGATCATCATGCTCATCGCTTTTTCCGTCATCGGTGTCAATCTGGGTGTCGCCTTTTTCTCCAGCGTCTTCTACGGCATGGCGAACCCGACGACGAAACACGGACGTGCCGCCATCAACGAAGGCGTTGTCGGCCTGGGCGGCATGGTGGGCAGTCTCGGCTTTGCAGCCCTCGGTGTCTATGCCGGACTCAACCTCCCCTTCCGGCTCATGCCCATTGTCATGGTGGTCATCGTCCTCATTCAGTGGAGCCTCATCCGCTGGAAGCGCGTCAAGAACAGCTGAGAAAACAGGCACAGGGCCGCATAGCCGCACTCAAATGAAGCTTTTTTATTTAACCGCGAAAAGCGCAAAAGGACGCGAAAGGAAT
>LSQX01318428.1_pt1 | contig 40108 bp, 38 predicted proteins | sample 654561 | NCBI WGS metagenome assembly LSQX01 (sample SAMN04489861, study PRJNA283612) | anaerobic digester metagenome | isolation source: 4 biogas reactors fed with cattle manure at either 37C or 55C with and... | place: Denmark: Kongens Lyngby | collected 2014 | reverse complement strand
AGGCTATCCAGCTATCGGGCTTTCCCATAGCTCGCAGGGTTACCCACCTGACGGGCCAACCTCGGTTCGCTTTCGCTAAGTCCCATGCTCCCCCTTCGGCTTCCTCCAGACGGTCTGTTGCCAGGCCCGCCCTTGCCTACGGGTTCCCTTCCCGCTGGTTGAGTGGTGAGGGCTTCTTTCAGCCCTCCGGCTCGGCAGACATGCCGGGCGCACAGGAAACGAGCTGCATCTAATGCAGCTCGTTCTTCTTTTACCGGCTTACGCCAGTCTTACTTGATCTAGGACTTCTCCGTGGATGCTGACCTTAGTCATGGTCACATCGATATCGACGCCCGATTCGATCAGCGCTCGCTCCAAGATGCGCAGCAGACCCCCACAACAGGGCACTTCCATATAGACCACTTCGATGGAGTCCACGTCGTTGTGCTGCAAGATCTGAGCCAACTTCTCCGTGTAAAACTGGGCGTTGTCGAGTTTGGGACAGCCGATCATCACAATTCGGTCATCAGTGAAGCGGCTGTGGAAATCCGGCAAAGCGTAGGCGACACAGTCGGCGGCCAACACCAGCTTGGCCTGTTGCAGATACGGAGCATGAACCGGAATCAAAGCCAGTTGCACCGGCCAGTTGCGCAAGGGGGCAGGGGCTGAAGTTGAATCGGCGACAGGCTGCCTCAAACGCGCCGTCAACAGCTGAGCCATCCTTCCGGGACACTCAGAGGGCGTTTGAGCCATTTTCATCTGGCGCATTTTGACTGCTTCTTCGTCGAAGGGCTCCGCTTCGCGTTCTTCTATAGTGATAGCCCCGCGCGGACAATCTCCGATGCAGGCTCCCAAGCCGTCACAGTACGATTCTTTGACAAGCTTCGCTTTACCGTTGACCAGCTGCAGCGCTCCCTCAGCGCAGCCGACGATGCACTTACCGCATCCGTCACACTTTTCCTCGTCGATCTTGATGATAGTGCGCATGACTTTCCCGCTCATGAAAAATCCCCTTTCCTTACGATGTCCGCCAGGCTGTGTCCGGCCAAATGCTCTTCAAAACTCCGTGTCGTCTGCGTCAAAAGTTCACCAAAGAGGCAGCCACCCAAAAGGCATTTCGAATGGCCTAAAAGACACGTGGTCCGCGGTAGAGGCCCGTCAATGGCTACATAGACCTCAAGCAAGCTGATTTCACCGGGCGGCCTGGACAAAGCGTAACCGCCTCCGGGTCCCCGGGTTCCCCTGACGAGCCCGGACTTGCTCAATCTCTGCAAGACTTTCGACAGGTGTGCTCTCGAGACGTCAATACGGGCAGCTATGGCATCTACACTGAGGGGCTCGTTCTCCGCTTGAGCCAGAAGCATCATGCTGTGTAAGGCCAGTGAAGCGGCCTCTGAGATCTGAATCACGATCGGAGCCTCCTCCGTCATGCCTGTATTTTGGTATTGTGGTACCCTAATTCTATTATACCCGCAGGATATCCTATGTCAAAGGGTGAATTGATATCTGCCACTTGGAATTGGAGATGAGAGCTGATGTCAACCTTTGTCCCTGAAGGAGTCTTTCCTCCCCGTAGACCGACGACCTCGGTCAACGTGGGGGGAGTCTGGCTTGGAAGCGACCACCCCATCGCCGTGCAATCGATGACCAATACTCCTACGGCTGACGTGAACGCCACGGTGGAGCAAATCGTCGCTCTGGTGCGGGCCGGCAGCGAACTCGTACGCATCACCGTCAACACCGAGGCTGCCGCTCAAGCGGTTCCGGCTATCGTCGAAGAGCTCGACAAGCGCGACATCCGCGTGCCGATCATCGGAGATTTTCATTTCAACGGGCACCTTCTGCTCAGCAAGTATCCGCAATGCGCCCAATCTCTGGCCAAATACCGTATCAATCCGGGCAATGCGCGCGACGAAAGATTTCGGATGATCGTCGAGCAGGCCGTGCGCTATGAAAAGCCGGTACGGATCGGAGTCAACGGTGGATCGCTCGATCAACAACTGCTGACCCGAATGATGGATGAAAACCGGCGACGTGCACGGCCTTTGCCCGAGTCCGAGATCGTCCTCGAAGCCATGGTGGAAAGCGCTCTGCAATCAGCGGCATTGGCTGAAGAGTGCGGTTTGAGCCACGACCGGATAGTATTGAGCACCAAGGTCTCCGGCGTTTCCGAGCTGGTGGCGGTCTACAAGCGCTTAGCCTCCCGTTGCGACTATCCTCTTCACGTCGGGCTCACTGAGGCCGGCATGGGGATGAAAGGCATTGTCGCCTCCACTGCAGGTCTGGCTGTTCTTTTGGCCGCCGGCATCGGCGATACCATCCGGGTTTCCGTCACCCCTTCCCCCGAAGGTGATCGCACCGAGGAGGTGCGCATAGCCCAACAGATCCTGCAATCCATGGGCTTGCGCGCCTTTGCCCCCCAGGTCATCTCCTGTCCGGGCTGCGGCCGTACCGGCAGCACCTTCTTTCAGCAGATGGCCCGGGACATTCAAGAATACATCAGCGAGCGCCTGCCATATTGGCGAGATTCCTATCCGGGAATAGAAAATCTTCGGGTGGCGGTCATGGGCTGTGTAGTCAACGGTCCCGGAGAGAGCAAACACGCTGATATAGGTATATCCCTGCCCGGAATCTCCGAAGCTCCTGCCGCTCCGGTCTACGCCGACGGGCGACTCATGGCCACCCTGCGCGGCGAAGGCATCGTCGCTGATTTCAAACGTATACTGGAGGAGTATGTAGCTCGTCGTTACGGCAAACAAGTGTCCCGAAGCGAATAATACATCATCGTCATAGCCTTCTTCGCAGGCGCGGCCCTCGTTTGGCAACCAAGAGCGCGGTTACCGCATCCAGTATGTCACTCGGAGCATACGGCTTTTGTATGAGTACCTCATAGGTCTCCCGCGGAGGAAACTCCTCCGGCGCCGCTCCTGTGGCCACGATGATGGGTGTCATCTGCGTTTTGGGATCGCTGCGAATCCATTGAACGAGGTCCGCGCCTCGCACATAAGGCAAGTTAAGATCGGTGAGGACAACATCCGGGACTTTTTCTTTCTGTAGTATACTGATGGCCTGTCTGCCGTCCGTTGCTAAACGAACCTCGTGTCCGACCTCGGCCAACACCTCCTGCAATAATATAGCCACAGCTAAATCGTCTTCTACCACAAGAATACGCGCCAATTAGAGTTCCCCCGCTCATCGTACCTGTCATAAGACTCCTTACTTGCCTACGCGGGAGATATCCCCTTGTCAAACGAACGACTTCGTTCTTTTTCTAAGATATACGTTGACTTGTCACGTGCTCCGCGGCTCGCTCCGTCAAGTCGATGTGAAAGACGGAACCGTGCGGGCGGTTGGGGGCATAGGAGACTCTCCCTCCGTGAGCGTTCTCTACGATGGAACGGACGAGAAGAAGCCCCATGCCGCTACCCCGTTGTTTAGTGGTCACGGCACAATGAAAAAGGCCGCCACGCATGGCGACTGGGATGCCCGGCCCGTTATCACACACTGAAATGCGCACTCCGACCGGCGTACGCTCAGCGATGATATCCACCTGTCCACCGTCCACCATTGCATCCTGGGCATTGCGGACGAGGTTCTCAATGGCCATGTTCAAAAGAGTAGGGCTGCCGAGAACGGTCAACCACGGGTCGCACGTCGCTCTGACACATACGCCCGGACTGACAGGCAAGGAGTAAACCAGATTCTCCAAAAACTCCTTGACGTTTATCCGCTGAAGATCCGCTCTGGCCCCACCCAAGGCTCTCAGATCTTTCACCAAAGCCACCATCTGCTCGGTGATCCTTTCGCAGCGCCTGACCATCTCCAGCCCTCGCTCATCGGACACCCTTCGAGCCAGAAGGCCGAGACTGCCTTTGAGCACGGTAAGCGGATTGCCCAACTCATGAGCGATAAAACTGGACATGCGGGCCAAAAGCCCGATCGCCTCCGTGTTCTTTCGCTGAATGAGCTCCTTGTTTATGAACCGGGCCAGATGACACAGCATGCTCGAGCCATGCGGTTGGAGTCTTTTTCTGCAGATCATGAAAAACGCTCCGACAATGTCTCCCAGTTCATCCTTGAGGGGAACGGCGTAGCTGTGGAAGTCATGCAGAGCAAGGCCATAGTGTTCAGCGCCGTGGACGGACATTGGCTCACCGCTCAACAGAGTCAAGCCTACGGCGAAAGTCCCTATAGATGACTCTGAAAGATCACAGCCAGGCTGAAACAGGCCCTCGATCGTGCTCCTTAAATCTCCCACTTCGTACAGCAGTATCCCCTCGTTGTCCACCAAACCGACCTTGGAGCCCGAGGACGTGATGGTGGGCAAAAGAGTCTCAAGCCAGTCCAGGTGGGGAATGGCCAAAGACATCATGTCTGCGTGCACAAGAGTACGCCGGTGAAACTCCTCATCGGAGACACGCCGTCCGGAGAAGTCCTCATAGGATACCTTGGCCTCTTGCGAACGCCACCAAGATTGCCGAATCCACTCTTTCACATCCCCTTTGAGAGACTCGCCGGCGATGAATCGGGCCCACTCAGCTTGTACCGGATCTACCACCTGATTCACCTCTCTATCGTTGCAACTGACTAGATATACTGGCAAGATATATGTGGCAAATATCTCTAACGTTATATAGGCTTTATGCGTCCTACGCATTCCTCCTGCAATAAAAGGCACCAAATAGTACGAATAGACTACACCCCAAGGTATACAATCACAAAAGGGGGCCCTTAGGCCCCCTTTGTGATCAGATGCCGCTTGATCATCAATCAAAGCGCAACGCTTCCACGGGTTGCAATTGCGAAGCTTTGCTGGCCGGATACACTCCGAAGAAAAGGCCGACGGAAAAGGAGAACAAGAAGGAGACAGCTACGGACCCTGGAGTGATCAGAGTGCTCCAGCCCGTATAGCGAGAAAGCGCCAATGAACCGGCAAAACCCAGCAGTATTCCGATCAGACCGCCGAACATAGATAGGGTGATGGCTTCCATGAGAAACTGAGCGAGTATTTCGCTGCGCTTGGCGCCAAGAGCTTTGCGAATCCCGATCTCCCTGATCCTTTCGGTCACCGAGACCATCATGATATTCATGATCCCGATTCCGCCAACCAACAACGATATACCGGCTATACTGGCCAAAAGCAGAGTCATGGTGCTGGCCGTCTCTTCCATAACCGACAACACTTCGGCCTGGTTGCTGAGAAAGTAAGCGTTCTCATTTCTCAGTTTCTCATAGAGCAGATCATCGACCAGTGCTTCCGCCGCCGTCATGTACTTGGCATCGATGACTTCGATATAGACGGCTCGCAACCGGTCATGACGCCAGAGTCTTCTTTGAGCAGTGGTCAGCGGTACCAGAATCTGGTCGTCGATGTTCATAAAGCCGCTTTGACCCTTGCTCTTTAATATGCCGATCACCGTAAAACGGACGTTACCTATCTTGACCTCCTCACCCAGACCGCCTCCGTCGGGGAAGAGCTCCTCGTAGACACTGGAACCCAGCACGGCAACCCTTTCCCGGGATTCCACATGAGTGTCTTCGATACCGAATCCCTGCTCCAGCTCGTAGTTGCGCACCGGAAAATACTCAGGAGTAACCCCGATCACGCTGGTCTGCACCGAGCCTCCCGGCCCTTTGACGGCCATATTCGACGAGGCCTCCGGTGCCACCAGTTTACACAGAACACAATTCTCGCGTATATACTCGACCACGGAGTTGTCCACGGTGGTGGCGCTGCCTATGCTCCCTCTTCCGGCGGTTCTGCTTCCGCCCCGACCGGGCGTGACCACCAAAAGATTCGATCCCATACCCCGTATACGGCTTGTGATATCAGCCTTGGCGCCTTCACCAAGAGCCACCATGACAATGACCGCAGTGACTCCGATGACTACACCGAGCACGGTCAAAAGCGAGCGCAACGGATTGGCCCGCAAGCCTCCGAAGGCGGCTCGCAGTGTCTCCAGGAAATTCATCAGCCCGCCACCTTCCTGTCGGCAGGGACCACATCCTCAGTGGGATCCGGAGGCCCGTCGGATACAATCAAGCCGTCGCGCATCTCAAGTACGCGTTCAGTCCAAGCGGCCACTTCCCGATCGTGGGTCACAAGAAGAATCGTGTGTCCCTGCTTGTGCAACTCAGCAAAAATCTTCATGATCTCTACGCCAGAACGGGAATCGAGATTCCCCGTAGGCTCATCGGCCAGAATGAGCGGCGCTTCGGTGACCAAAGCGCGGGCCACGGCCACCCGTTGTTGTTGTCCGCCCGAAAGCTCCGCCGGCAAGTGATCCATGCGATCGCTCAGGCCGACGCGCTCCAATGCTTCCTTTGCCCGACGCCGACGCTCGCGCAAAGAAACTCCGGCGTACATCAAGGGCAGGGCTACGTTATCCGAAGCACTCAGGCGCGGCAACAGGTTAAAGGCTTGAAAGACAAAACCGATATGCCTGTTGCGGATGACGGCCAGCTGGGACTCAGTGGTCCCGCCGACTTTGATTCCGTTGAGCGTATAAGATCCCGAGGTCGGCACGTCAAGACAACCGATGATACTCATGAGGGTAGACTTGCCGGATCCGGAAGGCCCCATCAGAGCTACGAACTCGCCGGCAGGGATATGAAACGACACGCCACGCAAAGCATGGACGGTGATCCGACCGTTCGTAAAGACCTTGGTGATATTCTCCAGACGTATCAAGTTACCACCCCCCTGAGACGCTCTTTGCATAGCTGATCATCGGAACACCATGCGCGGCATCCCGCCGCCGCCCGGACGACCGTCGGGACCCGGTTGCCGACCGGGAATGATCACCGTCTGTCCCTCTTCCAGTCCGGAGATAATCTCCGTAAATCCGTTGCCCTTCAAGCCTGTCTCTATCCGTACCGGCCTCGGTTCACCGTCGGGCTCATCGCTGGGCAAAAGGACGGTCGTCACGCCTCGTTCTTCGATGATCGCCGGATCAGGCAATACCAGTACATCAGGCTTGTGAAGAACCTGAACCACGATATCGGCGGTCATACCGGGGCGAAACAGCTGCTCATATTCACTCAGCTCAACATAAATGGGATAGGTGACCACGTTCTGGCTGACGCGCGCCTCTCCGCCCACTGCCGCCAGTCGACCGCGGAAAGGACGACCCTCCATTGCGGCCAAAGTGACTTGAACCTCTTGCCCAGGTTTCAATAAGGCCAGATCGGATTCGTCCACATAGGCCACAACCTGCCACTCGTCGACAGCGGCCAGAGTCACCACCGGAGAACGCTCTCCCGATGATGATGGTGACGACGGCGACACTTCCGTGCCCACCACCGCGTTCACCTGCAGAACCATGGCCTCAAAAGGAGCCTTCAAAGTCAAGGATTCGAGGTTCTTGCGCGCCGTCTCAACGGCCGACTCCGCCCTGCGCACCTCCGCCTCGGCCTGAATCACTGCCTCCCTAGAGGATGCCTTGGCCAGAGCTTGCTCCGCCAACACCAGATTGACCTCTGCCTGTTGTACGGCAGATTCGGCCGCTTCTTTCTCCTTCGGATCAGGGCCTTTGAGCAAGGAATTCAGCCGCAGTTGAGCGTTGGTCAGGTTATCTTTGGCTACCTCTACCCTTTCTACATATTGCTGGTATTCCATTCTGGGTACCAAGCCAGCCTCATACAAAAGGCGCTGCGCGGCCAACTCCTCTTCGGCCGACCGAAGACTGTTTTGGGCTTGGCGAACATTAGCCCGGGCCTGCTCCAGCTCTTCTTCCGTCGGCCCGGCCAGCAGGCTCTCCAGTTTCAGTTTAGCATTCAAGAGTTCCTGCCGCGCCCGTTGCAGTTGAACCTCTGCCGTCTTGGGAGCGTTGGCGTGATCATCACGAGCGGATGCCAGTCGAGCGCGGGCCAGTTCCAGATCCTGCAAGGCATCTTCCAAAGCCCGCTCGGCTTCAGCCGTGTCAAAGCGGACTAAGACTTGACCCGACTTCACGATCTGCCCCGGATGGACCAAGACTTCAACCACTTTGGCGGAGACGGCGTTATACAGTGCCTCCTCCCGCATGGATCTCAGCTCGCCGACGGCGTCAACCACCGAAGAGAGTGTCCTGCGTTGCACCTGCGCCGTTCTCACGAAACTGCCAGGTCCCCAAGCGGCAGTCTTTCTGTTGTTCCACCAGCGAGCAAAACCGGCACCCCCGACCAGCACCGGAAGGATTATTGCTACGATGACGATCCACTTGCGCGTTGCCATACGTTACCCCTCCAGCTCGCCCAAGGCTTCGTAATCGCCGACGACGGCGAGCAACCTCAGATACGCCATTTGCCATTCGTAAAGGGCTTTCTGTGTCGCCGCTTCCGCCTGCACATGCGCAAACTGCGCTTCCGCCACATCGGCGGGCGTGGCGGCTCCGACTTCAGCGCGGGCTTGCTCCGTGATGAAGTTCAACCATTCCCGTTCCGTGAGTGCTAGCTGCAGATCATACCGAGCGGCCCTGGCTGACACATCGAGCCACGACGTGTAGATCTTGTCCTGGGCATCTTCGTAGGCCTGTTGGAGATTGGTTTGAGCTATTTGGAAATCGGCTTCGGCATTGCGAACGGAGGCCGCCTTGCTCTCCGAGGTATCGCCTCCGAGTAAAGTGGTGACAAAAGAGGCCTCCACTCTCAACTGTCCCTCGGGCTGCAGACGCAAAGAAGCCGTCAGAGTGCCGGATTCTGAACCCGACTCACGACTCTTGACCACATCCACACCCACGGCCAAGTTCTTGTCGTTGAGGTCATAACTGACCAGCGGCTTCACCTCATAAGGTGTGCCCAGGCGGGCCAGCTCCAGCTTTTCTTCGCTGATCCGCAGATTCAGCTGAGCTTGACGAACCTCAGGCCGGTTTTCCGCCTCATCCCGCAACTTATCATAAGGGACGACGCTGTGTGGCTGCCATGTGGGCTCCTCCCAACTCTCAATGGATGCCCACATCCACTCCCTGTCTACACCTAACAGACGGGCCAACTCCCCTACGGCGGCTTCACGCTGAGAACGAGCGGCGATGATATCCAACTCGGCCACTTTTACACGCTGCTCAGCGACGCGAACTTCAGTGGCAGTCCCTCTACCTACCGCCTCCAGGGCTTTGCTCTTTTCCAGCTGGAGCGAGTATATCTCCAACTGCTGTTGAGCCACCTGATAATCCAGATTCGTCTTCCAGTAGTTGTAATAAGCCTGGGCCACCGCCAAGACGGCTGCTTCACGGGCCAGTTCCAAAGCTAAGGCTTTTTGTTCGACGTCTCGTGCTCGCTCTTTGACCAGCTGCACCTCCGGATGGACCACCCCGCGGGGATAGCGCATCGCCAAGCCCACAGTCAAAGAACCCGGCTCCAGACTTCGATCCGACTCATCCAGGTTTACGCCTACGTCATCCAGCGAAATGACGAGACTCCGGTCATCCGTCACATTACGTCTGGCGTCGGCGGCCAACCGAGCCTGGGCCGTCCACGATCCGTCTTCGGCCCGCGACAAGGTGGCGGGCCGGACAGTCGAAACATCCAGTGTCCAGCCCAGATCAGCCTGGGCTTCGGCCAGCATCGTCTGCGCCAGCTCCAGATCCCGTTGTGCCTTCAGCACGCTGGGAGAGGACGTTTCGGCCAGGCGTATCAACTCACGGAGTTGAGCGGATGCCGCGATGGCTCCGCTCATCCACAGCGATGTCACAAGCACTATGATCAAGGTGTTTTTTATGAGAGTTTTCATCACTTGACCCAGCACCTTTACAGGCCCAGGTAGTCACGGAATTCCTGCTGCTTGTCGCGGATGCGAATCTTGGTATCGAGCAGAGCTTGACGGCTCTGGGTCAACGCGTTCTCTTGCGCCGCCAACTGCATTTCCGTGATCATACCCTGAGCGAACTTAATCTGCGCCGCGGCCAGCTGTTCTTCGGCCACTTTGACGGCCAGCTCCGCGGCCTCCAATTCCCGATGCAACGAGGCGATGTCATTGATGAACTGATGAACTTGAATATGAGCCAGCTTCTCTTCTTCTTCCAGCGCCCTCTCGGCTTTGATCACGGCTATCTCATATCTGCGTCTGTCGGAAGGAGGTGTAAATCCGGCGTCGTTCAGCTTCAGATCAAGCTGGGCCCCCTCCAGTTGTTCGCGGGCGCTGACTATGCGTGCGTTGTTTTCCAACGCCAGAGCCAGTGCTTCGTCGAAATCCCAAACTTCCAGGGTGAGCTCAAAATCCCGGACCTCAAGGTCAAACGAAGCATTGATGTCTTCGGCACCGATGTACTTCAGGAAATTCATCCGAGTGCTTTGCAGTGCCGCCTTGGCATCGGCCAGAGCTTTTTCGGCGGAAATCACTTCTCTTTGGGCGTTCAGCAAAGCCACGTTGCTCTCCAAGTTGAGTTGAATCTTGAGTTCCACCGTGGCCAGTTCTTCCTTGGCCTGAGCCAGCCGACGTTCGTTGAGGGCCACAAGGTCCTGAGCCTTGAAAATGGCCAAAGCCTGGTTGCTGACCTCGCGACTCACTCTGTTTTTCAGATTCTTCAGCTCCTGCTCAGCCTTCTCATAGGCTAAACGGCGCTGTCTAAGCACGCTGGGATTGGGGCTGAGCACCTGATCGGCCTCAGCGCGCTGCAGTTCCATGCGCGCCAGTTCCAGATCGAGCACGGCGGGAACCACTTCGGAGTTGCGTTCCAGCGCCATGGCGATCGCCTCATCCAAGGTAATGGTTATCGACTCAGCGACCACGTTGAAACAAAGGCCCACCGCAAGAGCCAAAGCAATGATAAAACTACGCCCGGATGCCATATTTGTGACCTCCTGTGAGACAATATCAGCTGTGGATGGTTCCGGCATTATTCTAACAGACACTTATGACGAAAAGATGACAAAACCGGAATCAGTTGCTAGGGAATTAGGCTGCGCGGATCCCACGTCCCCTGCGCCACCTGGGGAATGAAATCATCGATGCCAGCGACGGGAAACGCCAGGGTCTTGTTAAGCTCGGCGGACATGTAACAGGCCATGACCAGCTCAACCACCCGCAAACCGTCATATAGATCCTCGATGGGCTGCACTCCGTCCAAGAAGGATTCGACCATATGCCGGTTCTCGTCGGTGTAACCGTAGACTCCCGCCTCATCCCAGAGGTAGGGCAGAAGGCCCTGCTCGGCCGCCTGCTTTTCCACCAAGTCTTCTCCCTCGGGACCGTGCACTCGGCGGCTGAAAAAGACTTGTGATTCGGGATCGAGACTGTTACTCATTAACGAGTACTCCGGTCCCAACACCTCGAAACTCAGGCGCAGACCGGGACCGACATAGCTCCAGGATGTGCTGGTCTGAGCGATGACTGTCTGTCCTTCGGCCGTCTCGTAGACGATTTCGCCGTAAGCATAATCCTCGACGGGATGTCGTGAGTAGTCGATTTCCTGTCCCATGGTCTCTTTGAGCTGTCTGATGTACTCAGGTCGGGTCCACTTCAGGGAGGCTATTCTTCCGGTGACGGCCAGCGGCTTGAGGTAGTCTCTGCTCGCTCCTGGTTTGGTCAAAAAGAGTCGACTCGATTTGACGCTGTGACACATCATGTCGCTGAGGGCACCGCCGCCCTGAAGCTGACCGGACCAAAACCAGGCCCGATGAGGACCGCTGTGCTCTTCAGAGCAACGAGCCAGATACGGAGGTCCGGCGATGGCCGCTCCTCGGCGCCAGAGAATCTCACGACCCCGCGTCACCAGAGGAGAAAAGACCTGGTTTTCCAGATAACCGTGCAACAAGCCCGTCTCTTCGACCATCTTGACCACCTGCTTGGCCTCCGAGACATTGCGCGCCAGGGGCTTTTCTATGCAAATGCCCCGCAAAGCGGCTCTTTTGCTGAGCACTTCCTCGCAAATCCGCTCCACCGTTTCCACCCGAGTGTAGTTCGGGGCGACGACCCAAACGGCATCAACCCGAGGATCACGCACCATCTCCCGCACGTCCTGATAGATGCGCGGCTCGCCTACTCGCAGCCGACGGCACATATCAGCGGCGTCACGGGCTGTCTGCGCATTACGGCTGCAGATGGCCGTGATATCGGCATGCCGTACCGCTCGCCAAGACTGGATGTGAAAACGCGTCATGAAACCGCTGCCGATGATTCCCACACCTAGACGTTCCGCCATACGACAGGCCCCCTTGTTCAAGTTCGTAGACGAGACTCAATGGCTGCCGGGGCAGAAAAGATCTGCCTATAGCGTTTGGGATCGAACTTGGCTACGCGCTCGTAGGTGTAAAGCCCGTTCACTTCTTGCTCCACATCCGTCAGTTGCGTATAGCAAAAGCCGCAGATATTTGGGTTGTTCAACAAGACTTCGGTCAGGCCGCGCAGCCGCTCAAAGAACTCCTCTTCATTGGCCGGTCGCGCTCCGTAGCCCCAGCCCTTATCGTCTTTCTGGTCGGGGTTCCACCAAATGCCCCCGTACTCATCGACCAGATAAGGCTGACCCACCACATGAGGAGCGTTGTTTGAATGGGGATTGCGCCAACCCTCCTTCCCTTGAGCCAGAGGCTCATAGGCGACGCTGAACTCGGCGACGTTTTGGTTGTAATTGTGTACGGTATAGACATCCGTTTCAACATGCACATACCCACTCGTGTCGACCACGGGTCTGGTGGGGTCGATGGCCTTGGTGAGCCGATAGACAGTCCGTAGCAACTCGGGGTTTTGATCATTGGGCGTCTCGTTAAACGGACACCAGGTAATGATGCTCGGATGATTGAAATCGCGCTGAAGAACATCCATCCACTCGGTGACAAAGCGCTCCAGAGCCGCCGGATGCTTGTGATCAAGGCCCCAGTTGGGAAACTCGCCCCACACAAGATACCCCAGGCGATCGGCCCACATGAGAAAACGCGGTTCGAAGACTTTTTCATGCAAACGGGCCCCGTTGAAACCCGCCGCCTGTGCCAATTCGATATCGCGCCTCAAAGCGGCATCCGAAGGCGCCGTGTAGATCCCGTCGGGGTAGAACCCCTGATCGAGAACCAGCCTTTGGAAAAGCGGCTCTCCGTTGAGATACAGACATCCGTTGGCCAGTTTGACGGAGCGCATGCCGAAGTAAGACTCCACCCGATCCGCACCAGCCTCGGTTTCAAGGATCAGCTCCAGATCATATAGGAACGGATCATCGGGCGACCAGAGTCTGGGTTCCGGCACATCGAGGGTCATCGCCGTCACGGGGAAGGCCGCTTCGACCGTCTGCCGCGAGACAACCCGGCCTTCAGCCTTTACGGTCGCCTTCAGTGTGCCCTGGGAGGGCCCCAAACCCGGAATCTGATGGTAGATGACTGCCTCCAGACGCAACTTCCCCTCATGCGGGGAAGGGATCATCCGCACATGGTCGATGCTGAAGTCGGAGACGGGCTCAAGCCACACCGTCTGCCATATGCCCGTCGTGCGCGTGTAACGACAACCGGCGGAGGCGTAAGCGATGCTTTGCTTTCCGGTCGGCTGCAGCCCCGAACGGGTGTCGTCAACGGCCCGAACGACCAGCGTGTTTTCGCCTTCCCGATTGACCAACTCCGTGATGTCAAAACGAAACGGTGTGTATCCGCCGCGGTGGTTGCCCGCCAAACGTCCGTTCACCCAGACCGTGGCCTCATAGTCGACGGCGCCGAAATGAAGTAATAACCGACTGCTGTCTGACCACTGTTCAGGAACGCGAAAGCGCCGCCGATACCAGACACAGGGCATGAAATCAGTCTTGCCGATACCCGAGAGCTTGCTTTCGGGGGCAAAGGGGACTATGATCCTCCGCTCGAAATCGCCTCCCTCGTGAAGGCCTCTGGCCTCACCACTGAGACCCGGATCTTCGCTGAACTCCCACTCTCCGTTTAAATTCAACCAATCCCGCCGCACCAGTTGCGGACGAGGATACTCCGGACGCGGAACAACGCTCATCCTTTTTCTTCCCTCCTTGGCGATCCAGCCGTCACGTCATGAAGGGCGCCGGTGATCACACCCGGACGCTTCCAATGTCGTCATTTCGTCTGATCCCGCCAAATATCAGGCTCTTGGGAGCGGTAATACTGCGTGCCGAAATACGGCAAGTGTTCGGTGAGGAAAAACATGCCTCCATTGCGCCAAACGTTGCCGGCCGATATGAAGTCGGCCACTGCGCGCTGCAGGCTCGTCTGTCTCGGTGCGGTGGCTAAATCCAAAGGCTCGCGCAAGAAGATGAACCACAGACCGTCCTGGCCGGACGATCGCACCGGATACAGGTACAACTCGCGCTGAAAGCGAGCCAGGTTCTCTGATGAGAGGCGGATCTGCTGCAGCTGGTTGTTGAATATCCAGGAGGTGCTGGAGATACTGTTGAACGGCTGATCAGGGAACAGCTCTTCAAAAAACGCCGTGGCGCGTCGGAAGGAGTCGGCGCATCTGTCGAGAGTCATTCCGCCGCCTTCGGGGATGTGCATCTCTAAGGTGGTGTCACCTTGCTGAAGCACACAATCCCATAGCGCCTTCTCCAAGCGCACCTGTCGTTTGACCGCATAGCCTTTGGGGGAAATCGGATAGCCGACTACCGCCTCCTCATCTTCGGTCAAAACAGCCGTCCAGCCATGCTCGGTGTCCACGATACCCGCGCTACCGTCCACGTAGCCTTCTTTGTTGTAGCGCACCCCGTCGGGAGCCAAAGCGACCACCCGGCCCGTGTGACGGTGTCGATAGACGCGAATGGCGGCTCTGAAAGGCCTAAGCATATATTCAAACCTGCCGAGCCGAAACAACCGGCCCGCGTCGTAGTGGCGAAGCCAATACAACTGCTTGACGGGAATCCCCAGGCCTCCGTCAGTCATCCGCTTGTAGTTCCTCGAATAACAGACAATCTGTTGCAAGGTCTCCCGAGTGATCTCCTCGGAAACGCCCATCTTGCGGTGCACTTCCAGAACCCTTGGCACCAAGCCCAAAGCGATCAGCAAATAGAAAGCACCGCTTTGCTCTCCCAAGGCCGCCTTGAGCTCCGGCCAATCCCGCGTCTGTTCGTAATCCACATGCTCATACAGAAGTCGATAACAATGCCAAGCCAACATAACCAAGGCCGGCTCTTGCCGCATGCGGGCTGCGGCGGCCAAAAGGGCTGGCTCCGTTTCCGGCGGCAGGCTGCTCCACGAGTGATTGCGTCGAACCTCCTCCGGCCTCAAAAAAGGCGGAACACCTTCCGGCAAAGAGGCCACTGATTCCTCCCAATGCGGACGAAATATCTCAGGCGATACATCCACTCTCAGCTGAGTGAGTACATCCTCCAGTTGCAATGCATGTCCTCCCCGCTATGACTCTGATGCTCAGCTAAGACAGACCAGGTACTCTCCAGTTTGCATACCATACGGAATCTGCCGGAACGGGCTCTTGATTCGGCCACAGATCCTGCATGGTCTCAAACTCTCCGAGAACCGGAACTACCGCTTCCTGCCACATGCGCTCCACTTGCTCGAAGGTCTGCAAGCGCTGTTTCGGCTGTTCTTTCTCGTAGGCTTCCAGCAATTCCTGTGCCTTTTGCCCCAGAAAGCGCACCTCATCCCTGACCATGCGCTCACCGATCAGACGATTCGAAAGGTAAGCAGTCTTGCCCATTGCAAAATGAGTTCCCACTTCCGAGGAATTCGGCAGACGGGATACGTCGACACATTCCGGATACAGGGCCCACAATAAAGATGTCTCCACTTTGCCCGCGTGGTCGCCGCCGCTGCGGCCGTCTTCGTCAAAACCCGGTTGATTGGCTTCCCAATCGGGCAGGCTGTAAAGGCGCGCTCCGACATACGGTTGCACCAACTCGACCAGGCGCTTCAGATCCCGCCAGTTGGGGCCGTAATGTCCGGTCAGCAGGATCGCGGCATGGAAGCCGATCGCATCCGCCATGCGAATGTGGTAACAGACGTTCTTGAAGTGCTGCCAAGGCGGAAGGCAGGTCAACCATGTTCGCTTCACTTCTCCGACGTTCTTATACGACCACACGGCATAGCCGCTCAACTCGTGGATATGCCAAAAATCGGGCGGAGCGACGATACCCCCATGGGTGCGCGCCGCCTCACAGGCAATTCCGTAAGCCTTCAATCCGTCAAGGCCTACGGCGTTGTGAGGTCCATGAGGTTCACATAGTCCGTAGGGGAAGTAGACGACAGGACACTCCTGGAACGCCTGCTCCAGCTCATCCGGAAACATCCGCTCCCAACGCACTTCTCTTTTAGCCATGGCCAAGTGCTCCCCTCTTTGGTGGTTGCTTTTACCCTTTCTGCGCAAAGAGGCAGGCACCTCCATGTCTGACTAACCCAGTTGAAGGCTTTCTGTAGTTTGGATTGTTCGCCCGTCACGGGCGCGATCCGATCCGGTCGTGCCCATTCTCTTGACATCAATTCTTATATTCGCGATTATTGTAAATGCAAGTAACCAAACATAATAGAGGTGATTGAGGTATGTGTAGGTGGGGTCGTATCGCCCTCGTCGTTGTGCTTATCGCTTCTTTTTTCCTCAACACCGCACCCTCGGTAAGTGCCGCCGTTCAACTGACACACTATACCTACGAAGCTCACGGTGATTTTTGGCGACAGTTCCTCGAATTGATGGCTGAGCGTTTCAAAGCCTCAACGGGCATCTCGGTCGAATTCATCGTCGCTTCGGGAAGCGAGTACCGCGCCAAGCTGATGACGATGATCGCCGGAGGCGTTCCGCCGGATGTCACGGACGCCCATCCCATGCTCGGCGCCCCTCTCATCGCTCAAGGCGTATTTGAAGATCTGACCCCTTATGTCAAAAGGGACAACTTCCCTATCGATCAAATGCCTCCGGTAGCCGTAGAGGGTGTCATGACACCGGATCGCAAACTGTGGGGCATCCCCGGCAGTGTTTATCCCGTGGTGACGTTTTTTAACGCCGATCTGTTTGCCGAAGCCGGAATACCCAACCCTCGGGAACTCGGTGAGAATTGGACGTGGGAAACCCTGATCTCCAGTGCCCGCGCCTTGACCCGCGACAGGGACGGAGACGGGGTTTTCGAAACATACGGTACTTCGCGCATCTCATACCGCTGGGAGATGCAAGTCCATCAGGCGGGCGGACAGCTCTATGACAGAGTCGTCTATCCCACAAAGAGCCAGTTCAACACCCCCGAGGTTCTGCGCGCCGTGGAGTTCATACGCAGTCTCTATGCCGACAACATAGCCACCAACAACCACACGACCTACGATGTGTTCCGCGGTACGTGCGGATTTGCCGTGGTCGACGGACCGGGATCGATCAGCTCTTACCAGCATGTCGGCTTCAGGTGGGATATTGCCATCCAGCCCAAGGGACCGGTCAGCCGCGCCGCACGAGTCAATCCGGACGGCTTCCAGATTGTCTCTCATAGCCCGCACAAAGAAGAGGCATGGCTGTGGATACGCCAACTGACAGGCAGCGTTGAAAGTCAAATGGAGCTGGCCCGCATCAGCGGACGTATGCCCTCGCTGCGGGAGGCCATGATCCGCTACACCAGGATGACCGGAATCACCATGCCCGACAACTGGCAGGCCTTGATCGAAACGGCCTTCGATCCCGATGGCTATGCGGCCTATGTGGTGCCCAATGCCACTGAGATCGACGCCGTGGTCAACCCCGTTATGAGCCGCATATGGAACGGGCAGATCGCACCGGCCGTGGGCTTGCAACAGATACATGATGTGTTGGCCGGGTTGTTGCAGTGATATCACCTTTCGACTGACCTCTCACATCCTCACGGGGACCGTGCGTACCAAGCACGGTCCTTTTTTTCGTCTCCGCCTCCAAGAAGGCGGGCATACTGCCGACAGAGAATAGTCAAGGACGGAACCGAACTGTGAAAGGACAACTGTGTTCATGCCCTCATCGGATCGTACCGTCATCCGAATGCGCAATGTTTGCTTCAGTTATTCGTCACAGAGCCGACGGGTTCTTTCGGATATCAACCTCAGCGTGGAAAAAGGCGAACATGTAGTGGTCTTGGGGGCTTCCGGCAGCGGCAAGTCCACTCTGTTACGCTTGATCGTCGGTCTTTTGTCGCCCGATTCGGGCTCGATCGAAGTGCGGACCGGTGTCGGCCTTGTTCTTCAGGATGCGTCCTCCCAGATCATCGGAGCGACCGTGGAAGAAGACGTTGCTTTCGGACCGCAAAACCTCGGACTGACGACCGATGAAGTCACCCGTCGCGTGAGTTGGGCATTGCGCTCGGTAAAAGCGGAGCATCTGCGCCATCGCCGTCCGCAGACCCTCTCCCGCGGCGAGCTGCAGCGGATCGCCATTGCCGGAGTATTGGCCATGTCGCCGCGCATCCTTCTGCTCGATGAGGCTACCGCTTTTCTGGATGCCGATGACGGCGCTTGGCTGCGGGAACTGATCACTCAAGCCAACACTCAGGGCGTAACCGTCATTGAGGCCACCCATTCGTTGCATGCCGCCGGTAGCGCTGACCGGGTGCTCGTATTGCAAGAAGGGCGTCTCTTGCGTACAGGCCGGCCTTCCGATGTTTTGCCGGATCATTCGGCGCTGGTGCAAGCCGGGATTCGATGCGGCCATGATCAACAGGCGGTGTTCCGAAAGGCTGCTAACTCGCTCCGTCCTGCCATTCTGCGCTTGCAGCCGCCGACGGTGCCCGCTACATGTGTAGTCAGATCGGGAGAGTGCCTAGCGGTAATCGGCCGCAGCGGGAGCGGCAAGACCGCCTGGGCCCTGTCACTGCTCGGACTCAATCCCGGCGGATGGTCACTGAAAAAATCATCGACGCTGAGCGCCGACAAACGTTTGGCCGTAGTCTTTCAAGAACCGGAGCAGTATCTTTGGGCCGCCACCGCCGAAGAAGAGCTGGGTATAGACAAGAAGGACCCATCTGCCGTCGTCTCGCTCTTGGAGGAACTGCGCCTGCCGTCGGAGTATCTGACCCGCCGTCCCCATGATTTGAGCGCAGGCGAGCAGCGGCGTCTGGCCCTAGGGGCCGCCCTGGCCAGGCGGCCCGATATTCTGCTGGCGGACGAGCCCACCGCCGGTTTGGACGCCCCGACGCACTGGCAAGTGCTTTTTTTGCTCAACCGATGGCTTGCCCGCGGCGGCTGCCTGATACTCGTCACTCGGGTCAAAGAACATCTTCAACTGTTGGCCGATCACTGCGTGATAGTCGAAGACGGACAAGCGGTCTTTTGCGGCCCTGTATCGGAGGACCTAAAAGCATCGCCTTGGCTGATCGAGGCCGGGCTGTGAGGTATTGAGGCCATGCATACTGGTCAGCAAAGCGCTTACAACCCGGATCCCCGAACGGGACTTGTCCTGTTCATCCTGGTGGTTATGACGGTCTATGCAACTCGGCCCGTGGGAACCGTTTGGATGTGGGTCTGGTTTGTGTGGGCTCATCTGATGACTAGAAAACGTATGCTGCGCCTAAGTGATGTCATTCCGACGAGCGTGGCTTTTTTGGCCCTGTTCACGATTACAACCCATGCGCTGTGGTCTTCGGCTCCGTATCTGGCGCAATGGGGCATCATACGCATCAGCAGATACGGAGTGGCTCGCGGCTTTCTTTTGGCCGTCCGCCTTGTGCTGATCGCCTCTTCAGCCAAGCTTTTGGCCGAAATCTCGACACCCTTGAAGCTGGCCGGCGCGCTTGACTGGCTTCTGCGGCCCATGCAGCGTTTAGGGCTGTATTCTCCAGATCTGCCCATGTTGATGGCCATCGGATCCCGATTCGTGCCCCAACTGCATAGCGATGCCCGTCGCCTGGTCACCCTGTGGCAACTGCGGCGCAGCGGAAAAGACAGCTCGGAGCTGAAAGAGACGCTGCTCAGCGTGGGACACGAGATTCTGCTCCCTTTGTTCAGAATCTCATGGCGCCGGGCGATGATTCTCGGCGAGGCTTTAGCCCTTAGGCACTACAACCCTGGCAGGCAAGGTTCACTGCATCCCTACAGACTCAACTCCGCCGACCGCCGAGCCTGGGCGGGGACTGTCCTTTTTTGTCTGCTCGCCTTTGTCGCCGGCTAAACCGGAAGCTTCACGATCACCCGTCGTGGCCACCCAACTTGCAGCAGTCTGCAATCCTTGTTTGCATCCTTTTTTTGCTTCACTGTAACGAGCTAGCTTCAAAGGCTCGGAGGACCGGACTGTCTTGCAACGCCTCGAATTGAAGGTGAATCGTATGGGGATTTCCGGCAATGCGATTATCGTTCGGTCGGTCTTCCGGGCTGTTCAGGGCGTCCGGGATGGCCGCCGATCGTAGCGATTCATCGGACCGGTGCAAGGTCGGAGGCGATAGCAGTCGGCGTAACACAAGAGTACGTAGACAACTGCACCGTGAATGACACGTGCCCGATTCATCATCAAAACCATGTAGTCGACCCCAAGCGTTCGAGTTTGGTTCGACACGGCACTGCACAAAAAAGGGCACCATAACCCCATAATGGCGGTGCCAGAGCGAATCGGTGAAATCGCTGCCGTGTATCTACGCGGTATGTAGCTCATCAAGATTCATGTTAAAGATGATCGGAGGCCCGTAAACCTGCATAACACCAAGGCCGGAAGCCTGTTTATTGGCGTGGCGCCTATTGACCAACAGATTCCGACCGGACTTTGATTGCCAAACACGAACCGGGCGCTTTCATCCACTCACACCGTCAATGTCCGCTCCGATGTTGCCGACGATGCGAACCACTACCCGATTGGGCACACAGATCACCGCCTGATTCGGGCGGTGAATGCGTCCGGTGCGCACACATATCTGATCCGGACAGTCGGACGCCAGCACGGCGGCCTGACCGTCGCTAACGACTATTGCCATATGCCCCGATTTCAAAGGGACATCGTAGACGATCTCGCCGTTTAGGGGCAGTCTTTCCACCAAACGTCCGTCCACGCTGACCTCCACATAGAGCGCATCGGGATTTGACGTCCCTTGAAACAGAGTCTGTTGCCGAAACGGCAATATAACACCAAAGAAAAAGGCGACCAACAGCAAGCCCGCGGCCGCTTTTTCGCGCCATTCGAAAGGTACTCCAGCTTCGCCGCCGAGCTCTCGGCGCAACGACGGCAACAACACCGCTGCCAGATAGCCAATTGCCGCTCCGGAGGGCAGCGCCAAAAGGAGCAAGATGGGCCAGTAACCAAAGACCACCGGCTGACGGATGAGAGCGTAGGCGACCATCAGCTGTCCGAGATTGTGAGCGACGGCACCGGCCATGCTCACCAAGACCGTCGGTATGGCACCTTGACCGACCACGGCAAGACTGCCCATGACCAAAACGCTCATCATCCCGCCTACAAGTCCAAACCAGAACGAGGGACCGAACAAGGCCCCGGTGAACAACCCGCCCAGCACTTGGCGCAAAACGGCCACCAAAAGACCCTCGCGCCAACCCCAAACACAAATGACCAAGACCGTGACCAAATTGGCCAGCCCCAGCCGAGCTCCAGGCAAGAAGAAGACAGAAGGCAGCTGTGCCTCGATGACATGAAGCACAGCCGCTAAGGAAAGAAGCAGACCCAATCTCGCCGTCCGCTGACAGCCGACCAGCGTTTCGGGACGTATTCTGTCAGAGGCTTGCACTGAGCCCCTCCAATCCGGAGGTAACGGTCATTTGCATGTCTTGGTCGACAAAGACACCTTCCACTCCCGGTATGCTCTCCAACAGCGCCCGTCCCTTCTCAGGGCCCAGAACAAAGGCCGCCGTGGACAGAGCATCCGACAAAACCCCCGTGGGAGCCACGACGGTGACACTGCAGACCTCTGAGGCGGGGTGTCCTGTTCGGGGGTCCAAAAGATGGCTGTAGCGTTCGCCGTCCCACATGAAATAGCGCTGATAATCCCCCGAAGTGGCCACCGCCTGCTCGGATAAGGACAAGACGGCAAAGACATCGTCAAGACGCCTGGGATGGCGCAAGGCGATACGCCAGGCTGATCCGTCGGGCTTGGTGCCCATCACTCGTATATTACCGCCCAGATCAAACAACGCCGCCGGCACGCCTAAGCGTTCGGCTAGGGCGACAAGGCAATCCAAGGCATATCCCTTGGCGACGGCGCCCAGATCAAGCTGCATGCCCTGCGGCAATCTGACCCTCCGCCTCGAAGGGTCAAGTTCTATTCTCCCGTAGTCCACTCGTGGCCGCAGCCGAGAGATCTCCTCATCACTCGGAGGAGGATACTCAGGAATCTGACCGTCCTGCTCGCCAAAACCCCACAGATCCACAAGTGGAGCCACACTTGGATCCAGCGCTCCCCCGCTGCGCTCAGCCACATCGAGCGCCACTTCCAAGACTCTGAACAGATCTTCCGACACCTCGAGCCAGCCTGCTCCCGCCCGAGCGTTCAACCGGCTGATCTCGGATTCGGACAAAAAGCGATCAAACACCGATTCAAGCCTGGCCAACTCGGCCAGGCATGAATCGACAACTTCGCCTCCCTTTTGGTCATAGATGACGAAGCGCACATAGGTGCCCATGGCAAAGCCATGACGTTCTACCGGAGCCACGGTGCGGCGTCCCGTCCGCAGCCCCGGGAGGATCCAAACTACAAGCAACAACAACGGCAAAGCCGTCATTATGAGCCGCCAATGCCGACCGAGACGACTCAAGCCGTACCTGCGACGACGAAGGTGGTTCCCGCCGGCAGGATGCACTTCGTCGGGCACTTCGCAGCACACTCCCCACAGCCCGTGCACTTTTCAGGATCAATAACCGCCAGGCCGTCTATGACATGCACGGCCTCATGTTTACAGACACGTTCGCAGGCGCGACAGCCGATGCATCCTTCCCGACAGACCGTGCGCACCGTCCTTCCCTCCAGCGGAGAGTTGCACTGCACAAAGCTGTGGTTGCCGTCCTCAACCATGCGAATGACTCCTCGAGGACACACCTCCGCACATTCACCGCAGCCCACACACGCCTCGGTGTCGACGATGGGCACTCCGCGTTCGTCCTGGGTCAAAGCGTCGAATTGACATGCCTCTACACAAGTTCCGAAACCTAAGCATCCGTAGACACACATGCGGTGACCTCCCACCACCATGTGTGCTGCCCTACAGTCCTGCAGGCCTTCATAGTCCGCCCGCGGATCGTAACTGAGATTTCCGCGACAGGCCACGTGGGCCACTTTCCGCTTCGTCGGCTTCGCTGTGGTCTCCAGCACATCGGCCACACGCGCTGCAACCTCAGGCCCCCCTGGCGTGCAAGCATGAGGCGATGCTTTTCCCTCGACCAGGGCCTGGGCCAGTCCCGAACAACCCGAAAATCCGCAAGCACCGCAGTTGTACCCGGGCAGGATGTTCACCAAAAGCTCTATGCGTTCATCCGAATCCACCTGAAACTTCTTGGCCGCATAATACAGACCACCGGCAAAGGCTACTCCCAAAGCTCCCATGGATACAGCAGCCATCGCTATGGTAGCTCCTGCCAATACATTCACCTCTTTTAAATCTCCGCGATTTGCGCGCTTACATAGCCACGAGACCGCTGAAGCCCATAAAGGTCATCGACATAATCCCGGCGATCAACAATGCCAAAGCGGGTCCTTGAACGCTGACCGGCACATCCGCGAACCTCAACTCCTGACGAATTCCCGCCATCATGCACATGGCCAAAGAAAAGCCCGCCCCGCCGCCCAGGGCAAAGAGCAAGGATTCAGCCAGCGTGTATTCCTGGGCGATAATCAACAAGGCCAATCCCATTATCGCGCAATTGGTTGTGATCAAGGCCAAATAGATGCCAAAAGCATCGTACAACGCCCTGCTTGTCTTGCGGAGGAAAAGCTCCAGCAACTGTACCAGGACGGCGATAATCAGAATGTAGACGGCGTATTGCAAAAAGACCAAGTCTAAGGGCACCAGGATCAGATGGTGCACCAACCAAACCAAGATGGATGTGAGCGAGAGCACGAAGGTCACGGCCGCACCCATTCCGGCAGCTGATTTGAGTTCCTTAGTGACACCCAAAAAAGGGCAGATTCCTAAGAAGCGAGTCAAGATGAAGTTGTTGACCAGCGCTGAACCGACGAACAGCAGCACCAATTCCGTCACAAAAATCCGCTCCCCGGTTATTCATTTTACGAAAATTCTCGTCACTCCTCAAGCCACCTCTGGAACGGCCGTGTCCGGTTGGGCTCGTTTCACCGCTGCACTGCGACTGCGACTTCGATTGCGGATAACGTTGATCACCGACACAATGGTTCCCATGGCCAAGAAAGCTCCCGGAGGAGTAAGCATGATCTTCCAGGCCACAAAACCAGCGGGCATCACCCTGAGGCCCAATATGGTACCAGAACCCAATATCTCACGCACGGCGCTGATCAACAACAACGCCCACGTGTATCCCAGAGCGTAGCCAAAGGCATCAGCGATGGAACGTGTCACACCGTGTTTTGAGGCGAAGGCTTCGGCCCGCCCCAAAATGATACAGTTGACCACGATCAAGGGAATGAAAAGACCCAAAGTCCGATGTATCGCGGGTACCGTGCCGGCTAAGACCAGATCAACTACCGTGACCAAAGTGGCGATGATCACCGTATAGACCGGGATGCGAACCTCCGCAGGCACCCAGCGTCGAATAAGCGATACAACTATGTTCGATCCCAATAAAACGGCCAGCACGGCCATACCCATGCTAAAGCCGTAGACCACTGCGCTCGTGACCGCCAATGCCGGACAAAGCCCCATGGCGGCGAAAAACGGAGGTGTTTGATCAATAAAACCTTCGCGAAAATCGCGCCAAAGCTGACGCATCGACTCAACCTCCCGTCACAAGGGTTTATCGGCCATTCGACGGTGTTGCCTCAGAGACTCCGTCAGCCGGATTTATGTCCAAGGCCTCCACTACAGCCCGGGCGCTGTCGCGCACTCCGTCGGCGACCGCCGTTGCCGAGACGGTGGCTCCGGAGATACCGTCCACGTCTTTGCCCAAGACAAACTCGTCACTGATCGGTTTGCGCTCATACTGCCGCAGATAATCCGGTTCCGTGATCTTGCTGCCCAGTCCGGCGGTCTCCGTGTGCGCCAAGACCTGCACGGCGACTACATGCTTACCGTCGCCGTCGAGCCCTACGGCCAGCGTAATGTCGCCCTGAAAACCGGCAGGCGTGGTCACATAAGCGATTCCCATTCTCTCGCCTTCCTTGTCTTTCACCAGGAAGACGGGGTTGTTCACACGGTTGGGCAGACGCTCTTCCAGATCAACGGGTTCAGATGAAGCGGCATCCGGAAACATGACTCTGAAACCTTCGCCCATTTCCTGCTGACGTCGTTTTTCAATGCGAGGACTCATGGCTCCGTAAAAGATGGCAAGAATGATCCCTGAGACAGCTGATACGACTCCCATGGTTACGAGGATGCGAGTTAGACTGGCTCTTTCTTTCACTTGTCGAACACTCTCCATTTGCGGTTTGGGACGAGTCATCAGATTGATCAGTGGAGTCAGGGCATTCATAAACAGAATAGCAAATGAAACGCCCTCCGGATAGCCCCCCCAGAGCCGAATGATCATGGTCAAAAGGCCGACACCGATACCGAAATAGAGGCGTCCAAGACGAGAATAAGGAGAAGTCACCCAGTCCGTAGCCATAAAAAAGGCTCCCAACATGAGTCCCCCGCTCCACAGCTGAAACAAAGGATCAGCGCCGAAGACCGCGGAGACCACAGCCACGGTACCCAGTATCGAAGCAGGTATCCGCCAGTCGATGATGCGCCTCGCCAACAGATAGACCCCGCCGATGAGCAAGGCCAGAACCGATGTCTCACCGAGACATCCGGCATGGATGCCAAGGAAATAACGCCAGCCGGCTTGCCCCAATGAAGAGGACACGGCCAAAGGCGTCGCCGTCGCTGTACCGTCAAAAGGTGCAATCCAACGGGTCATAATCTCGGGAAAACTGATGACCAAAAACACACGAGCCACCAACGCCGGGTTAAAGGGATTGGCTCCCAGACCTCCGAAGACCTGTTTACCCAAAGCAACGGCAACGAGGCCTCCCAATAGACAGACCCAGATCGGAGTGGCGGGCGGCATGGTGAGAGCCAGCAAAAGCCCCGTCACGGCCGCGCTGAGATCCTTGATCTGCGAAGGGGGCCTACCGCGAAAGCGAAGACATAAGGCCTCTCCCGCCACCGCTCCGACGAGACAGGCGATGATCACCTGAGCGGCACCCCATCGAAAAAGGATCACAGAAGCAATCGTCGCCGGCACCAAAGAGATGAGCACCGATCCCATAACCGCGGAGACGCTCTGTCCGGAATGAATGTGCGGAGCCGGACGCAACAAATAGCGCTTTTTCTCGCCCTCGGTATTGCTCAATGAACCAGTTGACGCTGCCACGACTATGCCACCCCTCCTGAGGTCTGTGATCTGGTACGAGCTGCCGCCTGCTCGCGCAGTATTTCACCCTTGGCCAGCTTGATCAAAGGCAAGAGCGGACGCCTGCCCGGACAACGATAGGAACAGGAGCCGCACTCATAGCACAGCATGGCTCCGGCCGCCTCGGCTTCGTGCCATTCTCCGGCCTCCGCCAGCCGCGCCAGATGATATGGCTCCAGGCCCACTGGGCACACATCCAGGCACCAACCGCAACGCAGGCAGACTCCTGTGGTGAACTCGAGCACATCATCTTCAGCGATGGCCAGCAATCCGTTGGTTCCTTTGATCACGGGCACATCTTCGGAAGACACACTCTGGCCCATCATAGGGCCGCCGAAGATCAGTTGCCGAATATCGTCGCGTCGGCCCACATGGTCAAGCAGATGCCCCGCCGGCGTTCCGATAGCCACCCAGAAATTGGCCGCCCGTTGGACTCCGCTTCCGGCCACGGTCACGGCTCTTTTGATCAACGGCTCGCCGTCGCGTAAAGCTCGGGCCACAGCCAACACCGTCGCCACGTTGTGGACCATACAGCCCACTTCAGCCGGCAATCCCCTGGCTCGCAGCCGTCTGCCTGTGACACGCCGGATCAAGACGTCTTCGGCCCCCTGCGGATAGACGGCGGGGACCGTAACCACTTCCACATCCGACATGCCCGTCGTGGCCTGCTTAAGCTTGGCTATGGCATCCGGTTTGTTGGCTTCGACGGCGATCAAGACTCGCTTGGCCCCAAGAGCATAGCGCAGAGCTTGCCAACCGTAGATCAGATCTTCAGTGCATTCAAGCATCACTCTGTGATCGCACGTCAGATACGGCTCACACTCGGAGCCGTTGATGATCAGCGTATCCACCGGTCCTTCGGGGGCCAGCTTTACCGAAGTCGGAAACATGGCTCCCCCTAAGCCCACGACTCCGGCTTCATGCACGCGCCGACGAATGACCTCGGGCTTTACACTCGTCGGATCCGCTATTCCTTCAGGCCTGTCGGCATCGACGTACTCGCCGTCATTTTCAATCACAACTGATTCACAGTAAAAACCGGACGGATGCAGTCTCGAGGCTACCTCAATCACCTTCCCGGATACGGGACTGTGAATCGGAGCCCCTAACCCCACCGGTTCGCCGATGCACTGACCGCGCCTGACAAGCTCGCCGCGCTTGACCACAGGTCGCGCCGACGCTCCACGATGCTGCAATAAAGAGACGGTAAGCACGGCCGGCGGAGTCAATTCCTCCAACGGGGAATGGGCTCCTTCTTTGTGATCCGGAATGGCTATACCGCCTCGTACTTTGTAGAGTCGCATTAGAGGCCCCCCCACTTAAACAAGGTCGCAAATCGATTTTTCTCCAAGCACTTCATCATTGTAACCATACCACAGGACGAAGACAATCATCACTCATCACAACCTTCCAGCGACCTTTCAGCGAGGCGCAAAATGATGAAGAAAGTGGAAAAATCGCCAGTCGGCAGGTAAACTACGGGTGCTGACAAAACGGACGGCCGCCCTTATACTAAAGTAACAAGGCAAAAGGAGAAATTCAATGAAAGTCATCGTCACCTACAACGTCCCCAGCTCTGCCGTCCCCGAGGACTATGCTTGTCACGAAGGCGTTTTGGATCAAGTCCGAGACGTCACAAAGGCCTTGGAAACATTGGGACATTCGTACGAAGTACTGGGCGTGGGCAATGACATCCGACGTGAACTCACCTATCTGGCTGACTGTGATGCCGACGTGATCTTCAACCTCTGTGAGAGCATCAACGGACAAAGCGGTCTTCAGCCCTGCTTCGCCGGATACCTAGAGCTTTTGGGAATCCCCTTCACGGGTTCGGACTCCGCCGGCATCACGATCGCCATTGACAAACGTCAAACTAAAGCCATTCTGCAAAGCCGCGGTATAAACACCCCGCAAGCCTGGCTGGCCGCCAGTCTGCTACCGCTGCTGGATCCAGCGCAGGAGCAAGCTTTGTCGGGCAGAGTTCGTTTGCCCGTCATCGTCAAACCCGCCCGCGAGGACGGAAGCATCGGCATCACTCAGCAGTCGGTGGCCACGACCTGGAATGAGCTGCGTTCCGCCGTACAAGAGGCCGCGCAACGCTTCGGAGCCGAAAACGTCCTTGTAGAGCGCTACATCGAAGGCCGGGAATTCTACGTCGGCTTTTTGGGCAATACTCGACTGCAAAGCCTGCCCGTATCGGAGATCACTTTCGAAAACCTGCCCTCCGAACTTAAACCGATCATGTCCTATGACGCAAAATGGGACCCTGACTCCCCGGAGCGACGCAGTTTTCGACGTCTGTGCCCGGCGCCGCTGACGCCCGAGGAGCAGGTCCGAGTTGTCGAGATCTGTGAAGCGGCATACAAAACCGTCGGCCTCAGCGGCTACGGACGGATTGACGTGCGCCTGGAGACGACCACAGGCGAGTTCTTCGTCCTCGACGTCAATGCCAACCCGGATATCACCGACGGACAGGGATTTCCCGTCACGGCAGCCATAGCGGGTCTGTCATATCCGGAGCTGATAGAAACCATCATCAAGCACGCTCTGGAACACGACCGCAATCGGTCCTAAAGCAGCGGAGCCACTACAGGCTCAAGAACATCGGCCATGCGTACAAACCCCAGATCAGTCGGGTGAGATCCGTCCACGGTCCCTTCGCCGTCATCGCCGACAAGCGGCTCGCCGGGAACGACATGAAGGCCTCCCACGCCGGCCTGAACGAGGCGTTCTACCGCCTTGAGGAAGGCTTCCTTCTTCTGTTCATAGACGCGAAGCCGTTCGGGGAGCAAAGACATGTGGTGGACATATCGTTCACCGACCAGGACAATCGGAGTAGACGGTCGGGCCTCACGCAAGATGCGCACCAACGGTTCGACGCGCTCTGAGACCAGCTCGACGGACATGTTGGGCAGACAATCGATGACATAGACGGCCGGATCTAGCTCAGCCAAAAGATGCCCCATCTCGGGCTCCATCTTGCCGTTTCCCGAAAAACCCAGGTTGATCACCGGACGATTTAGACGACGACCCAGAATTGCCACATGGTGCATGCCGGGTCGGGAAGCGCAGGCTCCCTGCACAATCGAGGTCCCGTAAAAGACTACGGACTGAGCCGTGCGGGGCGCAATCGGCTCGAAGTAAGCGCCGCTGGGCAACCCGATTTCCAGGGACTCAATACCGTTGTACAACGGAAGGTACAAAAGATACGAGCGTTTACTCCCGTCAAGGCCGCTGACAAGCGTGGACTGAGCCTCCACCTGTTCCGGCCTGCCGACACCCAGCCAGCGCCACACACCCGCGGCTTCGTCCCGGCTATACAGATCAAGCCCGCTGACCCCGGTGGCCGGCATGTGGGACATGGCCAATCTTTCGGATCGAAGTCTCCACCGAGCGTGAATCTTGGGGGCATCGGTAACAAAACCCGTACACATCCCCGCCGAGTCTCTGCTCAAATTCCATACCGGATCCCGGACCACGCCGTGCGCCCGAGCGGGCAGTCGGTCGTAATAGCGTTCTACGTCATTCCAGCCTCGGCCCTCAACTCCCCATTCCCGCACATCATACCAAACCAGTCTTGACTCTTCGATCTCATGTGCTGTCATGCCGCCGAACCCTCCGCTAAGCACCGCGATCGGTGCGACTCCGCCGAGCATCCCAGCAACACTCGGGCGCCGAATGATCGGCGGGGTATTATCATTTCACTGCTTGTCGTTGCGTGGCGCGAACGGGCAGAGACGCGTAAGCGATCATCCTGTCCGTCTTGGTCCGTTCATCGAGACACTTATTTGGACAGTTATTCTTTTCCGCACAGCGGTTCTTCCCAACGGACCGTCCATGGTCCGAGTCCGTAGATCATCTGCCATGCACATGCAAGACGGTTATATCATCGTCGTCCTTCCGACCCGAACGCTTACAGGCGGTTGGGCGAGCGGACGCAGTCAATGGCATATGATCGACCTTCGCCCACAAGCGGCGGCGAAGGTCGATCATCAAGTGCTCAGCATTATTAAGCTAGGCCGCTTTGGACTCTGTCAGCGCCGCTCGTTCAGCAGAGCGTTGATCTGAGACTCGATCAAAGCAATGGCGCTGGCGGGTGCCTGAAGACCCCAGATGGTGTTCAGGACTTCTCTGTGGATGGGATTGAAGAAGTCGGCCTGGATCTGGAACGGTGAGCGAGCTCTGTCCAAACCCTCATGCAGAAGATGGCGGCTGGCCGGCTGTGTGCGTCCCGGCAACCAGGCGGTCTGGAAGATGCGCATGCTCGGCGGCACGAGACCGGCAATCTCAACTCGCCGCTCCAACGCCTCATTGGAGGTCATGAACTTCAGGAACTCGAGCGCTTCGTCTTTAACCTTTGAGCTGCTGAAGACAAACCAACCGATGGCATTAATGTAGGGAACGCGCAGTCCGGTCGGACCCTTGGGCAAAGGAATGACGTCCCATTCAAAATCCCTGATATTCACAAAGCCCTCAGCGATGGCCACCGTGTTGCTGAGACCCATGGCGATTCTTTGCTGCAGGAACGCCTCCGTGATGCTCATCCGATCATGCGTGGCCTTGTCCTGAACGGCTCCCGAGGTGACCAGATCGGCCAGATACTGCAGGGCGTTGACTACCTCCTGGGATCTGCCGGTGAATTTAGTGGGCCGGACCCAGCTGTCCAGGAAATCACCGCCGTATGACCAGACGACCGGCATGTAGTTGCGTCCCGTCGGGATCTTAAACCCGTGGACGTCGGTAGTGCCATCCGCCTGGCGTCGAGTCAGACGCAAAGCCATGTTCCGCAGATCGTCGTATGTCCAATCTACGCTGGGGAAGGGCACACCCGCTTCGTTAAACAGATCCTTATTATAATAAATGACGCCGATCTGAAGATCCTGGGGAATGCCGTACAAAGCACCGTCCACACGGAACAGATCCAGTCCCACGGGGAACCAATCCCGGTACTGCCTCTGTTCTTTGGCCACAAAAGGAGTCAAATCCTCAAGGAGCCCCTGCATACCCCAATCGAGCACCAAGTAAGGATCCATGTAACCGATATCAAGCGGTACGCCTCCGGCTAGCATGGTCTGCATCTTGGGCACCAACGACGATCCGGCCACACTGACTAAATCGACGGTTATTCCGGGATTCTGGGCTTCAAAGCGCTCTTTCATCTCAAGTTGCCACTGATAGCTCTGCTCGCGCCTCTCCGAGATTACGGTAACAGTAACCGGAGTGCTGGCACTGACGACAGCGGCCAACAACAGACTGAGACAGAATACACTGAGCACGACATGAGCAGTTTTTCGCATCGCATTTCCCCCTGAGCTATGAGAATATGGGATTCCCTCCGTGATATGGGATTCTATGCACCCGTCAGTGCTTCCTGCAGATCTCTCAAGCCAAGACCGCGACACGGCAGCAGGAAAGATTTCATGTTCGCGAGAAGGTGATAGAACCGACACATTCGAAGGTGGTTCTTGGTCCATGGAAAAGCTCGCTGATTTGACCACTGAGTCACGCTCAGCCTATACCGATCTTGACACCCTCAGCATCCCTGAAATCCTGCGGATCATCAACCGGGAGGATTGCCGGGTCCCCGATGCCGTCGCTCAAGAACTGCCTCAGATCGCTCTGGCCGTCGAAGTGATCGTCAGCCGTCTGAAAAAGGGCGGGCGTCTTTTCTATGTCGGAGCCGGCACCAGCGGACGATTGGGTGTGCTCGATGCGGCAGAATGCCCGCCTACGTTCGGTGTACCCGAAGATCTGGTGCAAGGAGTGATTGCCGGAGGCCCAAAGGCTCTGGTCTCATCCGTTGAAACCGTCGAAGACAACCCGGAAGCAGGGGCGAACGATTTGGCCGCGCGCCATTTGGGACCTGCGGACGTAGTGGTGGCCATCGCCGCCAGCGGCCGCACGCCCTACTGCATAGGGGCTCTGCGTTATGCCGCCTCGGTGGGAGCCGCTCGCATCGCCTTGGTCTGCAACAAGAACTCGGCCATGGAAGCCGAAGCGGAGATCACTATCGCGCCGGTTGTCGGCCCGGAGGTGATCATGGGCTCAACCCGCATGAAGGCCGGTACCGCCCAAAAGCTAGTGCTCAACATGCTAAGTACAGTTTCTATGATTAAGCTGGGCAAGGTCTACAGCAATCTCATGGTTGATCTGACACCGACCAACAGCAAACTGATCAACAGGGCCCAGCGCATAGTCGAGTTGGCCACCGGCGCCGATGCGACAACGATTGAGAAAGCGTTACAGGCAAGCGGCTACGATGTGAAAGCGGCCATCGTCATGATCCTCGCCGACTGCACGGTTGAAAAAGCCCGACAAGCCCTGGCCGCCTCAGAGGGCAATGTCCGACGGGCCATTGAAGGCGAAACCCGATAGAGCCTATCGGCCTCAACCTGCCGCGAGACGGACTATCGCCAGATCTTTCTTTTCAGCACCCACCATACACCGGCCAGCTGCAATACGGACGTGAGGAAAACGTCGGCGATGACCGCCCACAGCACCCCGACAATCCCCCAAGCAGGATTGCCCGCCAGCATGGACACCAAGAGGATCCGCACGGCGTTGCCCGCCAGGCTGCCGGTCAGCACCCAGGCGGTACGACCCAACCCGCACAAAACATCGGCGCTCACGGCACCCAACAGGGCAAAAGGAGCCACCATCCCCAAAGGGCGGATCAAACCGCCCACACTCGCATCGCCATAGAGGATTGACCCCAACCAATCCGCCCGAAACCAAAGCAGCGGCGCTACCGTGGCACTGACGGCCAACGTTCCCAGATAGACTTTGCGCAACAGCTTTTTGAGTCTGGCGATCGAATGGGCCGCATTTTGGGCCACCAGCCGTGTCAGCTCAGGCAACATGGTCTGTGTAACGGGAAAGACCAGCATCATCGGCATATACAGTGTAGGAACCGCCATACCTGACAGACGCCCATAGGCACGGGTAGCCTCTTCTATGCTCATGCCCGTCTCTTGCAAAAGCCGGGGAATGAGGGCTACCGTGATCAGATTCATGCTGTTGTTTAGCAGACCGGTAAGCATCACCGGCACTCCCAACGCCAGCAAAGCCCGGGCCCGCACCGGAGCACAGACCATGGCCGGACGGTGTCTTCTTCCTCTGGCGTATCCGTCGACGGCCTTTTTCAGTCCGATGCGCAAGACAAAAAGACACGCCAGCTCGCCGACCAAAAACCCGGCGGCCACCGCACCGGCCAAGTATGCAGGCCCGTGCGGCACGGCCAAAGCCACCAGACCCAAAGTGACGGGAATCCGCACCGCGACCTCGGCAATGTCACTGCCGGCCATGAAATCCTGACGCTGTAATCCCTGAACCGCCCCTCGCAAGGCTGAGGAAAAGGCTATGGGAATGAGCAAGAGTGCCAGGATGATAATGGCCGTCTCCGTCCGTGCATCGGCTAAAACGACAGCAGCAAAAAAGCGGGAGAAGACTGCCTGAACGGCAAAAGCAAGCAAAGCCGCCCGAAGCATCAAGCTCACGGCCTTGCGATAGACGGAAAGATCCGGCTTTCGCTGCAGCTCACTGCGCTCTGCAGTCAGCTTGGCGATGGCCACCGGAAGCCCCATGGTGGCCAGACTGCGAGCGATGCGATACACGGGCAATGCCAGTTGGATTAAGCCCACCGCATCCTGTCCTGCGGCGCGCACCAGGGCCACCCGATACACAGTCCCCATGATACGCCCGAACAGAGAGCTGGTAAAGAGGGCCAGTATTGACTTGACCATAGGCCGATTGGCCAAAGCCTTAAGCTTGAACAAGAATACCCCTCCTACGCCACAATATCGACGCAGGGGGGGTTTCATTCCGACAACCGCGCGCCAATCACATATTCATTTCGAGCAGTCGCAGATGCATGGCCTGTCGGGAAACGCCAAAATGAGCCGCCAGGCTCAAAAAACACATGGTGGGAGCCAACTCCCTCACCTCGCTGGCAGGCATGAGCAACTCAGCGGCGAAGCGATTGGCCTCTCGTTCGATCAGACGATGATTCGAACCTCGATCATCCGGCGAAAAAGCATGAACAAACTGCAGGTCACGATGCATGATATAGTGCCCCAGCTCGTGCGCACACGTCCAGTTCCGACGATGGATGCCGTCGCGCCTGTTGATCAGAATCACATAAAGGTCGGGCTCGCAGCGGATCAGGTATCCAGGCCGATGTGCTGGCAACCTAGCGTACTCCACTCGAAGTCCCATCCGGCGAGCCAGCGAAACGGTGTCCACCGGAGTGGAAACTCTGTAGCGGCGGCGCACCCAACGTGCAACAGCGATAGGATCCGGCCGGAATTCACAGCCACCGTGCACAAGATCGCCTCCGTAACCCTCACGAAGGCCTTTTCGTGAAGCGACCGGTAAACTCCTGCTTACCCATCGACCACTCGTTCGTCAGCTTTTCCCTTCTTCTCGTAACCGTCTTTTGTACTCTAAGTACTCCTTCACAAAAGCTACGTCTTCTTCGGTGGCACCGACCCCCCGCAGCCACACTCCGAGTCTGTGAAGCTGTTCCTCGGGCGACTGCGAACGGCCAGGCAAAGGCGGGGTCGGATCATCAGTCTCTCCCAACAACCAGTCAGTACTCACCCCATATAAGCGAGCAAGCGCTGAGATAGTAGAGCTATCCGGGTCACGCTCATTGCGTTCGTACATATTGAGTGCGCTGCGCGACACCCCTACTTGCTTCGCTGCCTCCGCCTGAGTCATCTTCCGCTCTATCCTTATCTGGCGGAGCCTCTCTCCCAAGGACAAGCGTGGCCCACCTCCATTATCCTGCCACGCACGTATTGCACACTGACTCGCTGCGTCCTACAGCCGGGAGAGAAATGTGCCAATATATGTTGCCTCATGGCACTTTTTGTGCCATAATGGGGGTGTCGCAGGAAAGGACCTTGACGATGATCCAACCTTATGAGAGTCGTTCCGTTCTTGCCAAAACCATCGGCGATCGTCTGCGAACAGCCCGAAAAAAGGCCGGTCTCACTCAAGACCGGTTGGCTGACGGTGATCTGAGTCGCAGTCTTATCAGCCAGATCGAAGGCGGCATCGTCATCCCGTCCCTTAAGTCATTGCGCATCCTCGCCGCTAAACTGCGACTCCCTCCGGCATGGTTCTTAGGATCGGAGAGCACCGCTTTGCAACCTACGCATCCCGCTTCCGTAAGTGAAAAGATCAAGGCCGCACGAATTGAACGCGGTTTGAGTCAACGCGATCTTGCGCATCCCCACTACTCCCGCGGCTATGTAAGCCAGATCGAATCCGGGAGTCTGGACCCCTCACTGGAATGTCTGACTGTCTTTGCCGCCCGACTCGGCAAACCCCTGCATTGGTTCCTGGACGGGCTTATGCCGTTGGAGGTCGAACCTTGCCGGCCCGCTCCGTCCAAAATACGGCGAGGAACGAGATACCGACGGTCTCTTGACGAAAAAGAGCTGGCGCTTCTGGAAGCCTATCGCCAGATGGACGAAGACAGCAAGGCCCGACTGCTTCAGACGGCGCAACGACTCAACAAAGCACCCACCTCTTAGCAGACACGCCGCGAAGTGGGTGCGCCGCATCAAAGGAGCATCGGTGCTCTTACCTATCGCGACAAAGCCTCAGTGGCCATCAAAGCGGCCTGCTCAAGGCCGGCGGCCGGACTGACCGTGCCGGCGAAGATCGCATTGATGTGTTGCGCGGCGATGGGGATGGCAGTCGAATTGCCGATAAACGGCCAGAGTGCTCCCACTTCCGCCATGTGTCCGAAGATGTCCATGTAGGGTCTTTCTCTGACTACACGCCGCCAGGCTTCGGAGCTGTAAGTTGAGCGCAACGGCGTCAGGCGGGTGAGCATGGTCACTATGTTCGCCCGCATCTCAGGACCGCAGTAGTACTTCACATAATCCCAGGCCAGCTCGGGATCCTTGGTGGAACTGATGATGGCTATCATGTTGCTCCAGGTTACCGTCGATCTTCCTTTACCCAGCGGACCCGGAGGCTGAGAGGTGAAGCGGAAGTTCATCTCCGGACGAGAGCGTTCCAAGGAGGGTCCGGCGAAATTGCCGTAGTTGGAGGCCATGGCCGAAGTACCGTCGGCGATGGACCCGCCCATGACACCCAATCCGTCTCGCAGCTCCAGCAAAAACTCCACCGCTCCCCGAGCCTGCGGAGTATTCAAGGTTACTTCTTTGAAATCAGGACTGTAGATCGATCCGCCGTTAGCCGCCACCCAGTAGGAGATGGCCTGCCCTCCGTTCATGCTGGCGGAGAATCCGTAGCGAACGACGCGGTCAGCCTCCCTTAACGTGAGTTTTTTCGCCGCTTCACGCAGATCATCCCAGTTGCGAAGGGCAAAAGGATCGGGATCGAGACCGGCATGTAAAAAGGCGTCGATGTCATACACGATGCCCGAGCTTTGAATATCATGAGGCATGGCGTAGATGACGTTATCCTTCATGGCATACATATGAGCGATCGGAAACATGTCTCTCCAGATCGACTGTCCGTCCCGATCTATGAACTTGTTCAGCGGCAGCAGAATGCCCATATCGTGCAACTCCCGCACAAAAGCCACCGAAACCTGAGTCACGTCAGGAGCGACACCGCCGGCATAAGAGACGATCAGTTTCTCCCTGGCGTCCGCCGTACCCAAATACCACATGTACTCGATCTCGACATCGGGATTGCGTTTTTCAAAATCCTCCTTGACGAAATCCCACCATCTGGCCATGTCGGACGTCGTGGGATCCGCGCCCTGCGGGTTCCACCAGTCGGCAACCGTGAGGACGGTCTTACCGGCAGAAGCCATGCTTGAGACTAACAACAGTATAATTGCCCCAATCACACAGACTCGTGAAATACACATGCCCTCTGACCTCCCAAATACTCACCTACTGAGTTAAATAGTGATCTAGCCTGTGTTTTTCGTTTATGTCTATTCTTCTCGCCGGGATTGTCAGGTCCTGCCAACAACCAAGCGACGCCACGATAAAACTCGCTCCCCGGCATCAGGCCGATATCGGCTGAAAAACAAAAATCGGCGGCCGCACTCAAAAACAAGCGCAGTCGCCGATGGATAAGCGCCTTTTGGTTTGCAAGTCTTAGATGGTCAGGGTCTTAAACTGCGGCAGGTAATCCGCGTTCTTGTTGAGCATCCTTTGGACCATATCCTTGATCTCGGCCAAAGACAAGACTGAGGCCGTGAGCGGATCGTAGCAGCAAGCATGATAGACCAACCGCGGGTTACCCGTCAAAGCCGCCTCGACGGCCATCTCCTCTACCGCCACGTTGATGGCGTTGAGCGCCGCCAACTGCGGAGGCAGCTCTCCGACGTGGATCGGATTGAGGCCTCGACGATTGACCAACACGGGTACCTCTACGCAGGCATTCTCGGGCAGGTTGGTTATCAGATTGGTGTTGGGTACGTTACCGTTGAACTCGAAGGGTTCGCCGCCCAGATAAGCATTGATGATGTATGCCGCATACTCATTGCCGCGCTCGAGACTGAGAGGCTTCTCGCTGGCAAACCAGGCTTCGACTTCTTTTTTCCACTCTCTCTCCCGGCGCTGATAGTATTTGAGAATATGGGCATATTCTCCGGGATTCCAACCTGTACCGCCAGTGCAATACTTCTCGATGAGATCCGGTCGCTTGCGGAACCACCAGTTGTACTCCGAGTTGTGTCCGCTCGATTCGGTGACGTAGTAATCCAAAGCCAGGAACATCTCATTGCGTACGATCTCTTGATTATAGATCTCCGGCCTGGTGGTCACCGCCTCACGAATCAACGGATAAGCATCTTCGCCCTTCCAGAGGTACTTCAGATACCAAGCCTGGTGATTGATGCCGGCACACACGTAATCGATCTCATCTTTCGGCGCCCCGATCCATCTGGCCAGCATGCCCGCGGTGCCTTGGACGCTATGGCACAGACCGGTGACCAAAATATTGGTCTCCCTCTGCAGGGCCCGACACAACATGGCCATGGGATTCGTGTAGTTCAACACGATGGCCTTCGGGCAGAGGCGTTCTATGTCACGAGCAATGTCCAGCATGTCGGGAATGGTACGCAAAGCTCGGAATACCCCTGACACGCTTCTTGTATCGCCGACGTTCGTATCCACGCCGTACTCTTTCGGGATCTCAATGTCATAGCGCCAGACGTCCACTCCGCCCGACAGGATGGTGATCACCACGGCGTCCGCCCCGTCCAAAGCTTCGGCTCTGTCCAGCGTAGCCGTCACCTTGGCCGGATACTTGCCCTCCGCCACATAGCGCTCCGCGGCCCGACGGGCGAAATCCAGGCGCTCCTCATTGATATCCATCAAGGCAATCTCAGCATCGGCCAGTCGCGGAAAAGTCAGGATGTCACGCACCAAGTTGCGGGTGAAACCCAGACTGCCGGCTCCGATAAAAGTTATCTTCGCCACTTAAACGTTCCCCTCTTTCGTCGATATTCTTATCGAGCTTTTTCTGCCCCTGTGTCGTGTTTTCCTCTGACAAATACCGCGAAGTATATATCTAAAGCCTTTTCTCCTTCTGGAGTGATCCCATAAACTCCACGCCTGACACGCTCAAACCACCCATAATAGTTTCTTGTCACAATGGAAGACACCTTCTTGTTTGCAAAGGCTTCACGCAAATCCTTCAACCCTGTCGGCCCGTGAGTCTGCAAATAGGCGGCGACATGCAAAGCCAACTCCCGATAGGCGGTCATCACCGACTTGCTGCGGGGCGATCCTCCTTTTGTATGATCGCCGCTGCGTTGCCAAAACTCCTCGGTCAACAGCTTGCGACGACGGCTATTGGCTCTGACGGGACTGACGACGGGTTCCCGAACCACCTCAACATCGAGAGCTGCCCCATCGATATGTGAAAAATGAACGGCCAAAAGACCCAATCCCAAGCGGGCGCACAGTTTCTTGGCGCCCTTCCACTGAGAACGCCGATGCTGCGTGGTGGGCGCCTCCGTTGCCAAATAGACATAGGGAGTTATCTCTTGCCGATCAATGCCCTGTAGAACCAGCGCCAGGTTGAAGATAGGCTTCAGCTCTACCACCACGGTGACATCATCGCGTATGGCCACAATGTCGCATTCTTTTACCTCGCCCCGGACGATAAATCCGCGCTCGGTGAGAAACCGCTTGATCGGATCGTACAGATCGCTTTCTCGCCTGGCCGGAGGTGAATCTCGTCCGGGTAGGTTAATGTCCATGTTTATCACCAACACTATAAGCAGACTAAAGCCAGGAGGATTTGACCATGAACAGAAACTGGATTTGGGGTCTTGGCTTGGCGGCTCTCGCCCTTGCCGTCGTACTCGCCATGCCCCGCATGACACGGAACGGTCGGATGGATCAAAGCCCGATTCCGGGAAGTCCCACACGCACGGAACTGGACGCCGACAGGCCTTCGACGCTTGATTTCAACCAACCCCGAGGTCCCCAATCCATGACCACGGCTACTCGGATCAACAACCGCGTCACGGATGCCGCCCGCAGTGTCGAAGGCGTCGACGAAGCGTGGGCTGCCGTGAAAGGGACGACCGCGGTAGTGGGGATCAGCATTGATCCGTCACTGAGGGGCAAAGCCGAAGAGGACATAAAAAAAGCCGTAACCGACCAAGTGCAAGAACTTCCTGAGATCATGCAGGTAGGCGTAACCACGGATCCTAACCTAGCTCGGCAAATTCGCGACATAGACCGGGCGATGGCCGACAACGAACCGCCGACGCAATGGGACGACAAGTTGCAGACCCTCATAGACGATCTTGTCCAGCCCGCGAGCTAGATAAACCCGGGGCTGTCCCAAAAG